>Ga0208894_1000055_pt1 | contig 99655 bp, 111 predicted proteins | sample ETNtaG_12_FD_185752 | JGI IMG/M metagenome (GOLD analysis project Ga0208894, IMG submission 185752) | Marine microbial and viral communities from oxygen minimum zone, Eastern Pacific Ocean - ETNP201306SV49 (SPAdes) (version 2) | ecosystem: Environmental > Aquatic > Marine > Oceanic ...
GGTCAACTTCTGCGCCTGCTCTACAGATTGCCGCTGATCGCCTACCGGTTCCGCCTGGGTCGCCTCATGGGCCGACGCTTCCTGCGACTCGGGCACACCGGACGGGCCTCGGGGAGATTGAGACACACTGTCCTCGAGGTGGTCGCAGACCTCGACGGTGATCCGATGGTCGTCGCTGCCTTCGCCCCCCGGTGCGACTGGTACCGCAACCTCCTTGCAGATCCGTCGGCCTCGGTGTCGTGGGGGCGGACATCCGGTACGGCCACGGCACGAATCCTCGACGAGGACGCTGCCGCCGCCGTGCTGACCGACTACGTCCGGCGTCATCCCCGCTCCGCCCGCAACATCGACCGACTCCTCGGGCTGGACCTCGTCGACAACCCTCAGGCAGCCGCCCGCTCGCTCCCCGTGGTCCGGCTCATCGTCGATTACTGAAATCCGGAATCCGTCACCCGCCCAGCACGGCAAACGAACCCGACACGGCCGCCACCGGCTTCTCCTCGCCGTCGACGAACACGCGACCCTCGAGGTGGACGATCCGGCGGCCAGCATGGAGTACCTGCACCCGTGCCCTCAGTCGTCCCGCCGGCACAGCACGCAGGAACCGGACCGACACCTCGATCGAGGCACAGAAGAGGCCCTCTTCGAGCACCGACATGGTTGCCCGACCCATCGCCGTATCAGCCAGGGTGAAGACCACGCCGCCATGCACGACGTCGTTCGGGTTCAGGTGGTCGACGCCGACGTCGAGCCAGGCCTCCGCCTGCCCGGGATCTCCATCTTCGATCTCAAACCCCAGAAATGCCTTCAAGGGGAACTCGCCGTAGTCGGGGTCGTCGACTCCATTCTCCATGGACGAGAACCTAGGCCAGTCCGACAGGTCATCCCACCGCGGCGTACCGGCACGCAGGCCGCTAGCGTTTCGGTGCGGCGCGAGGCGGGATCTGCCCGATCGTCAGCGCCGTCGAGAAACCATGTCGAACGCCCCCGAACCCTTCGCCCTCGCCGACGCGGCAGCGGTCGTCCTGGCCGAGCGCACCGGCGTGCCCTCGCACGACGTCGTGCTGGTCCTCGGCTCCGGATGGGCCGCTGCGGCCGATGGACTCGGCGAGGTTGTCGCCGACGTGCAGCTGGACGAACTGCCGGGTTTCCCCGCCCCCACCGTCCTGGGCCACCGCAACAGCGCCCTGTCGATACGGGTCGGCGGCACCAACGCCCTCGTGCTCGGCGGCCGCGTCCACCTCTACGAGGGGCATCCGGCAGCAACGGTCGTCCACGGCGTCCGCACCGCCATCGCCGCCGGATGCGGAGTAGTCGTGCTCACCAACGCCGCCGGGGGCCTGAACCCCGACTGGCCTGTCGGTCAACCGGTCCTCATCGCCGACCAACTCAACCTCACGGGCGCCTCGCCGATGGCCGGTCCCGCACCCCCGGCCGACCGACCCATCCGCTTCACGGACCTGACCGAGGCGTACTCGTCGCGGTTGCGGGCGCTGGCACTCGACGTCGATCCGACGCTGCCCGAAGGCGTCTACGCCGGACTGTTGGGAGGCGCCTTCGAGACACCCGCCGAGATCCGCATGATGGCAGGCCTCGGTGCCGACCTGGTCGGCATGTCGACCGTACTCGAGACCATCGCCGCCCGGCACCTGGGGGTCGAGGTGCTCGGCATCTCGCTCGTCACCAACGCTGCGGCGGGAATGGGCGATACCGACCTCGACCACGAGGATGTGCTGGAAGCCGCCGCCGAAGCCGGGCCCCGCATGCTGGCCCTGCTGCGCGGGGTGCTGGAACGCCTGTGAGCGACGCCGCCGCCACGGCACGCCGTTGGCTCGACGCCGACCCCGATCCCGAGACCCGGGCCGAGACCGTACAACTCCTCGACGGTGGTGGATCGGCCCTGGAGGAACGCTTCACCGGGCGCCTCGAGTTCGGCACCGCAGGGATACGCGGGGCCATGGGCGCCGGCCCGATGCGCATGAACCGTGTGCTGGCCAGGGCGACTGCCACAGCGGTCGGGCGTGCACTCCTGGCGGACCAGGACGCCCCGACTGTGGTCATCGGCTACGACGCCCGTCGGCACAGCGACCTGTTCGCCGAGGACTCGGCCCGGGTGCTGGCCGGCCTCGGGGTGGCGAGCCTGCTGCTGCCCGGCCCGCTCCCCACACCGGTCCTGGCCCACGCGCTGCTCCGGACCGGCGCCGAGGCCGGGATCATGGTGACCGCCAGCCACAACCCCCGCCCGGACAACGGCATCAAGGTCTACTGGTCGGACGGTGCGCAGATCGTGCCGCCGATCGACAGCCGAATATCGGCCCTGATCGACGAGCAGTTCGACGGGGGCGGCCTGCCCGCAGAGGACGACCTGGCCGACGACGACGATCCGCTGATCGCCCGGGGAACCGCCGCCGACGTCGAGTCCTATGTCGCCGCAGCTGCGGCACTGTCGGGACTTGACGTGCCCCATGACCTGGTCGTCGCCTACACGCCCCTTCACGGCGTCGGCCGCGACGTCCTGGTCGACACCCTGACCCTGGCAGGTTTCGCCCCCCCGCACGTCGTTGAAGAACAGGGCGAGCCGGACGGAGCCTTCCCCACCGTCGAGTTCCCGAACCCCGAGGAACCCGGGGCCCTCGACCTCGTGCTGGCACTCGCCGACGAGGTGGGCGCCGACCTGGTGATCGCCAACGACCCCGACGCAGACCGCCTGGCGGTTGCCGTCCCGACCGGCAGTGGATGGCGACCCCTCACCGGTGACGAGATCGGCTCCCTCCTGGCAGAGCACGTCCTCTCGGGCGGTTCGGGGGACGACCGACTCGTCGTCACCACACTGGTGTCGTCACGACTGCTGTCGGCCCAGGCCGCCCACCACGGCGTCCGCTACGCCGACACCCTCACGGGCTTCAAGTGGATCGTCCGCCCCGGCCTCGACGACCCCTCCGCCCGCTTCGTGTTCGGCTACGAGGAGGCCCTCGGCTACCTCGTCGGCGACCTGATCCGCGACAAGGACGGGATCACGGCCGGCATCGTGTTCGCCGAACTGGCCGCCACGGCGAAGGCAGCCGGCCGGACCGTCCTCGACCTGCTCCACGACCTCTGGCGCCGCCACGGTGTGCACCGGACGGCCCTGCGGACGGTGCGCCTCGACGGTCCGGACGGTGACGGGCGCATGGCGACCCTGCTGGCGCAGTTCCGGGCATCGCCCCCGACCGAGGTCGCCGGACACCGGGTGCTCGCCACCATCGACTACGCACAGCCGGGGACCGGTCTGCCCTCCTCCGATCTGCTGGCGCTCGACCTCGACGTCGGCCGCCTGCTGCTGCGACCCAGCGGCACCGAGCCGATGCTCAAGGTCTACGCCGAGGTCATCGTCCCCGTCACCGGCGACGATGTAGCCGGATCGGAGGCAACCGGCGACACCAGCGTGGCTGCCATCGTGGATGCGGCAGTAACCCTCATAGGGTCTGCGTCGTGAAGGCACCCACCTACGCCCCGGTTCCGACCACCTCGGTCGACGAGGTGGTGCTCGAGGCCCGTGCCGCCGAACTGGGTAGCCGGTCGATCAAGACGTCGAGCAAGCGGGCCGCCCTCCACCTGGCGATCCGATGCATCGACCTGACGACGCTCGAGGGCGCCGACACCCCCGGCAAGGTTGCCTCCCTCTGCCGCAAGGCCGTGCGCCCCGATGCCACCAACCCGGCGATCCCCCACGTCGCCGCCGTGTGCGTCTACCCGGAGATGGTCGCCCATGCGGCTGCCGCGGTGACCGGCACCGGCGTGGCCGTGGCAAGCGTGGCCGGTGCCTTCCCGAGCGGGCTCTCGGACCTCGACGTCCGCACGGACGACATACGCAGCGCCGTCGCCGAAGGTGCTGACGAGATCGACATCGTCCTGAACCGTTCGGCCTTCCTCTCGGGCGACCTGGCCACGGTCCACGATGAGGTCGCCGCCTCCAAGGACGCCTGCGGCGACGCCCACCTCAAGGTCATCCTCGAGGCCGGCGAACTGGGTGGGTATGAGCCGGTGCGGCGGGCATCGATGCTGGCCATGGCAGCCGGAGCCGACTTCATCAAGACCTCGACCGGCAAGATCCCAAAGGCCGCCACGCCGGCGATGGCGCTCTGCATGGCCGAGGCGATCCGCGAACACGCCCACCAGACCGGGCGGGCCGTCGGGTTCAAGGTGGCCGGCGGCATTCGCACCGCAAAGCAGGCCTGGCACTACCTGGTCCTGATGGGCGAGACCCTCGGTACCGACTGGCTCACGCCCGACCTCTTCCGGCTGGGCGCCTCGAGCCTGCTCAACGACATCCTGCTCCAGCTCGGAAAGCTCGACAGTGGCCGCTACGGCGGCCCCGACTATGTGACCGTCGACTGATGGCCGACCAGACCCCCGACTTCGACCTCGACTACGCACCGGCCCCCGAGTCGACCGCCGTGGTCCACCTCGCCGATGAATACGGCCTGTTCATCGGCGGCGAGTTCGTGGCCCCACGATCGGGCCGCACGTTCGACACCATCAACCCAGCCACCGAGGAGCGGCTGGCCACCGTCTCCGAGGGCAACGCCGACGACGTGGACCTCGCGGTCGCCTCCGCCCGGGAGGCCTTCGAGGAGCACTGGCGCGACACCCCCGGCACCGTGCGGGCCCGCTACCTCTACCGCATCGCCCGCCAACTCCAGGAACGCTCCCGGGAGTTCGCAGTGCTCGAGACCATGGACGGCGGCAAGCCGATCCGCGAAAGCCGAGACGTGGACCTGCCGCTGGTCGCCGCCCACTTCTTCCACCACGCCGGCTGGGCCGACAAGCTCGAGTACGCCTTCCCGAACCGGAACGTGGCCCCCCACGGTGTCGTCGGCCAGATCGTTCCATGGAACTTCCCGATGCTCATGGCCGCCTGGAAGTTGGCACCGGCGCTGGCCTGCGGCAACACCGTCGTCCTCAAGCCCGCCGAGACCACGCCCCTTACGGCCCTGTTGATGGCCGAGGTGCTGCAGGACGTCGGCCTTCCCCCCGGGGTGGTCAACATCGTCACCGGCGCCGGCGACACCGGAGCGGCGCTGGTCGAACACCCCGACGTCGACAAGTTGGCGTTCACCGGCTCGACCGGTGTCGGCAAGCAGATCCAACGCTCCGCTGCCGTCCGGCGCCTGCCCCTCACCCTCGAGCTGGGTGGCAAGGCTGCCAACGTGGTCTTCGAGGACGCCGCCATCGACCAGGCCATCGAGGGCGTGATCAACGGCATCTTCTTCAACCAGGGCCACGTGTGCTGCGCCGGCTCCCGGCTGCTCGTCCAGGAATCGATCGCCGAGGGCCTCATCGAACGGCTCAAGGAGCGCATGACCCGCCTCCGGGTGGGTGACCCGCTCGACAAGAACACCGACGTGGGCGCAATCAACTCGGCTGAGCAGTTGGCCCGCATCACAGCCCTCGTCGAGTCCGGGGTCGAGGAGGGCGCTGTGCTCCACCAGGCACCCTGCGACCTGCCCGGCCGGGGATTCTGGTTCGCCCCCTCGGTGTTCACCGGCGTCCAGCAGAGCCAGCGCATCGCCCGCGAGGAGATCTTCGGACCGGTGCTGGCAGTCCAGACCTTCCGCACCCCCGACGAAGCCGTCGAGAAGGCCAACAACTCGCCCTACGGGCTCTCGGCGGGTATCTGGACCGAGAAGGGCTCCAAGATCCTCTGGATGGCCGAACGCCTGCGGGCGGGTGTCGTCTGGGCCAACACGTTCAACAAGTTCGACGCCACGAGCCCGTTCGGCGGCTACAAGGAGAGCGGCTTCGGCCGCGAAGGCGGCCTCCAGGGCCTCGGTGCGTATGTCCGCGATGTCGAAGCGCTGGAAGTGGGGGGTGGCTCCCTGTGAGTGGGCACCTGCCGGTCGACAAGACCTTCAAGTTGTTCATCGGCGGTGCCTTCCCCCGCTCCGAGTCTGGCCACACCTTCCAGGTCCGCACCGACGACGGGCGACTCCTGGCCAACGCAGCGAAGGCCTCCCGCAAGGACCTGCGCGAGGCAGTCCGTGCCGCCCGTTCGGCACAGGCCGGCTGGGCGGGGCGCACCGCCTACAACCGGGGCCAGGTGCTCTACCGGGTGGCCGAGATGCTCGACGCCCGCAGCGACGAGTTCACAGCCCTGCTCCGGGACAGCGGCCTGTCCGATGAGTCGGCCCGTGCCGAGGTCGAGCAGGCCGTCGACCGGTGGGTCTGGTACGCAGGCTGGGCCGACAAGGTCGACCAGGTACTCGGCACCGTGAACCCGGTCGCCGGCCCCTTCTTCAACTTCACGTTCCCGGAACCCACCGGCGTCGTCGTGCAGGCCGTACCCGACCATCCTCCGCTGCTTGGCCTCACCTCCCGCCTGGCTCCGGCGGTCGTCACGGGCAACACGTCGGTCGTGCTGGCCGGTGAGGCAGCGGCGCTGGTTGCCATGAGCCTCGCCGAGGTGCTGGCCACCTCCGACGTCCCGGGGGGCGTGGTCAACATCCTCACCGGCGACCGGGTCGGGCTCCTGCCCTGGGCGCTCGGCCACCTCGACGTCAACGCCGTCGACCTCTCAGGCGCCCCTGACGACCTCTCCGACGAGGCATTCGCCGACGCCGCCGAGAACGTCAAGCGCCTCGTGCACGGCGACGCCACCGCCGCCAGTCCATCGGTGATCGCCCAATTCCTCGAGATGAAGACCGTCTGGCACCCCATCGGGCGCTGAGCACCGGGGTCGCAGCGGCTCAGAGGGCGATTCGGTCGACGATCAGGGGCATCGGGGTCGGCGGCTCGTCGGATACCTCGATGGCGCCCTCGAGTGCCTCCCTGGCTGTGGCAAACCTGGCCGGGTCGTCGGCGTGGAGTTCGAGCACCGGCTGGCCGACCTCGACCGGATCGCCCGGCTTGGCCAGGCACACGATTCCGGCAGCCGCGCTGACCGGGTCCTCCTTGCGGGCCCGCCCGGCGCCCAGGCGCCATGCGGCGATTCCGACCGACAAGCAGTCCAGTCGCCTGAGCACCCCGGAGGCATCGGCGACGACGGTCTCGACATGTGGGGCGACCGGCAGCGTCGCAGACGGGTCACCACCCTGGGCGCGCACCATGTCGTCCCACACCGCCCGGGCCCGGCCTGACGCCAGTACCTCTGCCGGGTCGGCATCCAGCCCCGCCAGCGCAACCATCTCGCCGGCCAACGCCAGGGTCACCTCGACCAGGTCGGGGGGTCCGCCACCGTCGAGCACCTCGACCGACTCGGCCACCTCGAGGGCGTTGCCGGCCGTTCGGCCCAGGACCGTGTCCATCGCCGTGAGCAGTGCAACAGTGCGGACCCCGTTGTGCTCCCCGAGGCTCACCATCGTCTGCGCCAACTCGCGGGCCCGGTCGACCTCTGGCAGGAACGCCCCGGAGCCGACCTTCACGTCGAGCACCAGTGATTCGGTCCCCTCGGCGATCTTCTTCGACATGATCGAGCTGGCGATCAACGGGATGGAGTCGACCGTCGAAGTCACATCGCGTAGCGCATAGAGCCGCCGGTCGGCCGGGGCCAGGTCCTCGGTGGCGCCGGCGATCACGCCACCGACGGTGCGCAGCACCTCGACCATGGCAGCCGGCTCGAGAGTGGCACTCCAACCCGGGATCGACTCCATCTTGTCGAGCGTGCCACCCGTGTGGCCCAGGCCCCGGCCCGACAACTGGGGCACCGCCGCCCCGCAGGCCGCCACGAGGGGCACGAGCACCAGCGACACCTTGTCGCCGACGCCGCCCGTGGAGTGCTTGTCGACCGTCGGCCGACCGACACCGGACAGGTCGAGCGTGCGGCCCGAGTCGACCATCGCCCGCGTCCAGGTGGCCAGCTCGTCGGGCTCCATGCCCTCGAAGAAGATCGCCATTGCCAGCGCCGCCGCCTGCTCGTCGGCTATCACCCCGCCCTCGGCGTAGCGGCCGATGAACCAGCCGATCTGCTCGTCGGAGAGACGTCCACCGTCGCGCTTGGTGCGGATGACCTCGACGGCGTCCATCGACTTCAGTCCAGCAGGTCGTCGGGGCCGAACGCATCGGGCAGGAGGTCACCCAGTGGCCTCGGCCCACCCGGTCCGTCGACCAGCAGCGAGGCCCCGCCGGCCTCGAACAGCAGTTGACGGCAGCGACCACAGGGGGAGATGGCCTCGCCGGCCGGGTTCGTAGCCACGGCCGCCACCAGCCTCCCTCCGCCCGTGAGGTGCAGGTCGGACACCATCCCGCATTCGGCACACAGCGTGAGCCCGTACGAGGCGTTTTCGACGTTGCAACCCGACACGATCCGGCCGTCGTCGACCAGACCGGCAGCCCCGACCGGGAAGTCCGAGTAGGGGCAGTAGGCGGTGGCCGCCGCCTCGGCGGCTATCGAGCGCAGGGCGTCCCAGTCGAAATCTTCGGCATCCGGTGTGTCCACGGCATCCACCATGCCCCCATGCTGCCGCATACGGGCGTCCCACCACACCATGGCGGCCTGCGCCCTAACCTGACCACGTCAACCTTGACCCGGGAATGCACCCTTGACCGCCACCGTTGAATCGCCGGAGTTGATCCGGACCGTCGAACCGGACATCCCGGCGCTCATCGACACCCACAGGGAACGCCGCGAACGCTGGTACGCCCACGAGGTGGTCCCATGGGAACAGGGCCGCAACCATCGGGACGAACCCCGGGGTGAATCCCAGGCCACCGTCTCCCGACAGGTCCGCACCGCCCCCGTTCTCAACCTGCTGACCGGGGACAACCTGCCCTACCGCCACGCCCGCATCTCCGGGGCATTCGCCGATGAGCCGGCCATGGCCGAATGGTCGGGGCTCCGGACCGCCGAGGAGGGCCGGGACGAGTTGGTGGACATCACCGGCACCCCCATCGAGCAGGCCGAACGCTTCGAAGCCGGGCTCGCACGGCGCCAGAGGACCTGACACCCGTCGACCCGCCACCATGCGCCCCCCACCACTCCTCTGGATCCTTCGACTGGTCGTGCGTCGACCCCACCGGGGCGCCTCCTGTCCGCCGGAGCCGGCGGACTACCTGCTCCCCGACCTCGACGGTGGTCCCGGGCCCACCGTGGACGGGATCCCCGTCGCGCACACCCGCCCCGACGCCCACGGCTGGGCGCCGGCGGTCCTGGCCGACTGCCGGGACCCGCTTCCCGAGGGGGCACCCGACCTTCGCGGCGTCTGGATCGTCGAGCACGGCAGGATGCGTGGGATGGTCCAGCGCATCGAACAGGCCGGCGACCGCGTGGTCATCACGGTCGGTTCCCTGGTCCACGACATGCGTGCCGACGGCACCCTCGAGGGAGGTGTCCACGACGTGGACCCGAACGCCGGCGAGGTCCACGTGGCTGCCGATTTCACCGACGGCCGACTCGACCTCCGACCGAACGGCGGACGGGTCATGGTCTCCCGCAGGCTCGACACCGCTGATGCCGAGGTCATGCACTGGCGCTACGGCCCGTTCCGGAACCGTTGTCGCCGCCTCGCCGGCCCACCCGGTGGAGCGGGCTCCGCCTAGAGCTTGAACCGGTAGACGTTCGTTGCGCGCTCCTCGAAGCCGAGGCGCTGGTAGAGGCGATTGGCAGCCTCCCTCGACGGGCGGGAAGTCAGGTCCACGGTCGAGGCACCTGCAGCGCGGGCCCGGTCCAGGGCCGCCAGGTTCAACGCCTCGCCCACGCCCCTGCCCCTCACCGATTCGTCTACGACCACGTCCTCGATCCATGCACGGAAACCGGTCGGTATGCGAAACAGGACCAGTGTGAGGCTTCCGACGATCACACCGTCGTCCTCTGCGACCAGGAGTACCGATGCCCCAGAGGACACGATCTCCCTGAGGGCCGCTGCATCGGGTGCAGGGTTTGAACGCGACAACTGCGGGATCAGGCGGGCCATCGCCCCGATCAGGTCGTCATCGACGTCGGTCACCTCACGAATCGCCACCACGGTTGCCGAGTGTACGTCCCGGTGCGACGGGTGGCGGGAGCGCATCGCCCGAGTCACCGATACCCTCGCGGCCAATGAGCGTTCCTCCTCCCGCACCACACCTCCACTGGGACCAGGAGCCCACCCTCGAGGACCCGATCGTGCTGGCGGCCTTCGAGGGCTGGAACGATGCTGGCGAGGCAGCCAGCACCGCAGCCCGCTACGTACGCGACCACTTCGTAGCCGACGAGGTCGGCACGATCGAAGCCGAGGACTTCTTCGACTTCACGGTCGCCCGCCCGTTCGTGCACCTGGTCGACGGCCAACGCATCATCGAATGGCCCGCCACGACCGTCTACGTCGCCAGCCTGCCCGACGCCACACACGACCTGGTCGTGCTCGTCGGACACGAGCCCCAACTGCGGTGGCGCACGTTCGCCGACCACGTGGCCAGCGTCGCCCGCCGGGTCGGCGCCCACCACGTCGTCACCCTCGGGGCCCTGCTGGCCGACGTTCCGCACACCCGACCGGTCCAGGTCTTCGGCAGCACGGACAACACCGACCTCGCCGACCGGCTGGGCCTCATGCCGTCGGAATACCAGGGCCCCACCGGAATAGTGGGGGTACTCGGCGCACGCCTCCGTGAATCGGGCCTCTCGACGGCATCGCTCTGGGCCAGCGTCCCCGCCTACGTCTCGAGCGCCCCATCCCCCAAGGCCGCCCTTGCACTCGTCGAGAAGGTCAGCGTGGTCCTGGGCGTACCCCTGCCCAGTACCGACCTCCAGATCGCCAGCGCCGCCTACGAACGCCAGATCAGCGACCTGGTCGCCGAGGACGAGCGCACCGCCGAGTTCGTCGAGGAACTGGAGACGCACTACGACTCGCAGGATGCGCAGGACGAATTCATCGAAGACGCGTACATCGGGTTCGACAGCACCGACGTGGCAAGCATCTCCGACGACCCGGAGTCGCTGGTTGCCGAGGTCGAGGACTTCCTGCGCAACAACCCGGGCCGCAGTTAGGCGCCTACCGGCGGGTCGCCTCCGAGCCACGGAGGGTCACGGGGTGCATCGAACCTGACCTCCACCGGTTCGCCACGAATCGCCGCAAAGGATTCGGCAGCCCACTCGTCGGCGAGGATCGTGTGCTCCGGCAGGTCCCCCTCGGCGAAGAAGCCCACGTCCCGGCACTCCATCGGGTGGGGTGTGAGCGAACCCCCCGTCATCCGGCAGTGGAAGACCAGCGAATAGAGCGGAATGCCGGTAAAGCCCAGGCGCAGCCCGTCGAGTATGGCGATCGGTCGGAGCACCTCGCAGTCGATGCCGGTCTCCTCGCGGACCTCCTTGACCACCACCTCGGCCGGTGAGTAGCCGACATCCGCCCAACCCGTCGGGTAGAGCCAAAGCCCGGATTCGGCCCGCTGGACCAGCAGGATCTCGCCGTCGTCGTTGCCGACTACGGCTCCCACGGTGACCTTCGGCGTGACATAGCCGGGGACGCCCGAACCCACCGATTCCAGCCATCCACCTACGAGCGTCTCGCTGTCGAAGGCTGAACCGGCCCGCTCCCGAATGTCGGCGGCGACGTTGAGCACCTCCTCGAAGCGCTCCCGCTCGTAGACCACGTCGGAGAAGGCCAGCCCCGTGCGGGCAATGGCGGCCAGGGCCTCGGACCAGCGCATCAGGTCGACTTCGGAGGGTGCCCTGGAATCCACGGACATCGACCGTAGGCGATCCCGGGCGTTGGATCAGAAGTCGACGTCGATCCAACGCAGGACGGCGAGTTCGATCTCGGTCAGGTGCTCCCCATCGAGGATCTTGGACCCGGAGGAGTCCCGGATGTAGAAGGCATCGATCACGTCGGAACCCAGCGTCTGCACGCGGGCACTCACGATGTCGAGGTCGAGTTCGGCGAACGCCCGGGTTATCCGGTACAGGACACCCACACCGTCCGGACAGGTGACCTCGAGGACCGTGGCCGAGGTGGAACTCCGGTTGTCGACGGTGACCCTCGGCTTGGCCGGTCGGGCCGAAGTCGGTGCCGTCAGATACACCCGCGAGCGGTCCCCGAGTCGGGCGGACAACGCCAGGCGACCTGCCAGCGCCTGCTCGATCTGTCCTCCCACCTGCTCCCAATCAGGGGCATTGCCGAATACCGCCCTCACCCGGAACACGGACAGGGCCCGCCCTCTCTCCGAATGTGCGGCGGCTGCCACTACGCCTGCGCCGTTGAGGGCCAGGACGCCGGCCACCTTCGAGAACACGCCGGGTCGGTCATCGGCCACAACGGTCAGCGTCAAGCCGTCACCGCTGACGACCAGGCCGCTGCGCTGGATCAGTTCGCGTTGCCCCGCGTCCGGGAACGAGTCACCGATCACCTCGGCCAGATCGCCTCCGGCAAGGAAGTGGTCGACGCGCCGCACCAGTTCGTGTACAAGTTCCGCCTTCCAGGTGCTCCAGGCCGACGGGCCTGTGGCGATCGAGTCGGCCTCGGTGAGGGCACCCAGCAGGGCCAGCAACTGGCGGCCCCCGACCGCTTCCGCCACCGACCGGATTGTTCCGTCGTCATCGAGGTCGCGTCGGGTGGCAGCATCCGGCAGCAACAGGTGGTGCTCGACCATGGCGACCAGAAGGTCTACATCCGTCCCGGGAAACCCCATCCGGGAGGCGATGGTCGCCACGAGTTCCCGACCCACCTCGGTGTGGTCGCCCGGGTAGCCCTTGCCGATGTCGTGGAGCAGCGCTCCGACGAGCAGCAGGTCGGGCCGATCGACCCGGTCGACCAGGAGAGATGCTTCGGCGACGGTCACGAGCAGGTGTCGGTCCACCGTGAACCTGTGGTAGGCGTTGCGTTGCGGGCGGGACCTGCAGGGCTCCCATTCCGGAAGGATCGGGACGAAGAGACCCGCCTGGTCGAGGTCCTCGATCACCACCACCGACGGCTCACCGGTGGCCAGCAGGTCCACGAAGACCTGCCGGGCCTCGTCGGACCAGGGCTCCGGCAGCGGGGGTGCCTCGTCGACCAGGCGCGCGAGCGACCGGCGGGCCAGAAGTGCCGAGTGGCCTGCTGCAACATGGGCGCAGCGCAGCACCGCCAGCGGGTCATCGAAGGTTTCCGAGTCGGCGAGGTGGACCAGGCCATCCTCGAGGATCATCCCCGGGGCGACCTCCCGGCGACGACGACGGACGAGGGGATTCCGGCGCCCCTTGTTGCGCAGGTCCCGGCTGATGCGTCGCAACGCACCCTCACCGGTCCAGGCGATGGAGCGGCCCGCCCCGGCAACGTCAGCCATCAGCAGGTCGGCGTCCCTGTATCCCAGCCGGGCTGCCACCTCGTCCTGGAGTTCCAACAGCAGGCGGTCGCTGAGCCGACCAGTGACACGGTGGATCTCCACGCGTGCTGCGAGCAGGGTCTCAGATGCCTCCGCCAGAACAATCGACTCTGCCTCGCGGAGAATCGGCTCGTTCATCTCGAGCCAGCCGAGGGTGTGGACATCGCGGAGACCACCACGGCCCTCCTTGAGGTCGGGCTCCAGCAGGAAGGCGACCTCTCCGAACCGGGCGTGCCGCTCGGCCACGGCTGCACCGAGGTCCCGGAGGTGGCCCCGCCAGCGTGATGACCACTGTGCCCTCCCTCCGTCCCCCAGGGCGGTCGCCAGGGAGTCGTCGCCGGCGATGAACCGCGCACTCAACAGGCTCGTCGCCGTGTCGAGGCTCTCACGGGCCACTTCGAGGATCTGGTCGACCGTGCCCACCTGGTGCCCCAACTTCAGCCCGGAGTCCCACACCGGATACCAGAGGCCGTCGGCGACTGAGGCGATCTCCACGCCGGGTGCATGGACCAGCGCAACGTCCAGGTCGCTGCACGGACACAACCGCTGCCTCCCGTAGCCACCCAGGGCCACGAGGGCGGTGCCGTCCGGTGAGCCGATCGCCGAATAGAGCGCTGCCAGGTACCCGTCGACCCGATCTGTCCGTGCCTCGCACCATGCGGTACCGGTCAACGAGTCGTCGGCGAGCAGGTCGTCGATCGCACATGTCGGAACGGCCGGCGAACCCTCCGTCATCCGCCACTCCCCACTTCGGGAAATCGTCGGAAGAAGGCCGACCGCGGCAGCACCTCGGCAAGGCCTGCCGACCGGGCACCACCGATGACCGCCACGTCGACATGAGGGGCGAAGCCCACGACCCGACCCAGGTCGGCGGAGCCGCTGCAGACGGCCTCCAGGGCACCGGGTCGGGCGAGGTCGACGACGAACAGGTCGGCTTCACCGTCGAGGAGCGTCGCCGGATCGGGGACGAACTCGACGGAGACCTCCGGCGCACTCAATCTGGAACGGTCCATCAGGTCGGGGACGAAGGCCCGTACCCGCATGGTCACGGATCGGACCGGAGGACGTCGTCGAGGTTGCCGGGTCATAGGTCGGCCGGGTCGAGGGTGACGTAGCGGTAGCCGGCGGCCGACACCGCTGCCACGACCTCAGAAAGACCGTGCTCGGGGACCCCGATACGGGCCGTGTCGTCGTAGTGGCGTACCCGAATCTCGTCGAATCCCGGTCGATGCAGGCCCGCCTCGGCACGTTCCACGGTCGAGAGCACGGACACGCTGACCGGGGAGCCGCAGGGGACGCGGGAGGCAGGGCACGGCCCGGCCGGCTTGTCCCAGGTACGCAGGCCCATCAGGCGGGACTGTTCCAGGACCTCGGCCCTGGTGAAGCCGGCATCGAGGAGGGGGAACCGGGCACCCCGACCGGCGACTGCCTGCTGTCCGGGACGGTGGTCGCCCACGTCGTCGAGCGTGATGCCGGGCAGCACCGTCGCCCCTTCGGCGTCGGCCATCGGCCTGACGGCATCCATGAGCGCTTCCCTGCAATGGAAGCAACGGTCGGGGTCGTCGGCCCGGTAGGCGGCCGAGGCCATCTCTTCGGTCTCGACCGGGGTCCGGCACAGGCCCCACTCGTCTGCCGGGGCGGCAGCGGCCTCCCATTCGGCTGCGACGAGCGAGGGCGACACGGCCGTGACGGCCCTGGCCCGATCAGGGCCGAGCGTCCCGTGGGCGACGCCGGCGAGGAACGCCGAGTCGACTCCACCGAGAAGGCCACCACGACGCTTCCGAGGGACTCGAGGTCGGCACACAGGCGGTCCGGGGGCGTCACCCCGGCTTGAATGGACAGGCACACCGAGTCGCTACCCGGCACGGCAGCCGACGCTGTCGAGGACCTCGTCGAGGGAGCCGACGACGCCCGTGTAGAAGGGTCCGAACTCCGCGTAGACCGCGGACGCCTCGTCGTAGCGCAGCGTGTAGACGACGTCCTTGATGTCGTCGGGCCGTTGGCCGAACAGCGTGACACCCCACTCGTAGTCGTCTACGCCGGTCGAGGCGGTGACGACCTGCACTATCCGGCCGGCGAACTTCCGACCCGAAGTGCCGTGCTCCACCATCAGGTCGCGGCGCTCCTCGAAGGAGAGGGTGAACCAGTTGGACTGCTCACCCCGCCGCTTCGACATCGGATAGAAGCACCAGGCAGGCTTTCCCTCAGGGGGCAGCACGGGACGCAGCCGGGCCTCCTTCATCTCGTCGGGGATGTCGGCGGCGTACTCGGAGACCTCGGTCAGCGAGACGTAGCTGTCGACGACCTCGAGGCCCGCCTCGGTGAGGCCGGTCTGGAGGCCCCGGAGGCGCCACAGGTCGTCGCCGAGCACCATGAAGGCCAGGTCGGCCTTGTGCCCGAGGACCGCCACCGGCACGACCTGGTCGCCTGTCGTCTCTGCAGCACCGACCACGGCCCGCACGGCATCGGAATCCGCCAGGGGGCCGACCCTGCAGAACAGGTGAAGGACCCCGAGGCCCTCGGCGGGGGTGGCCGGCTCGCTCATGGCGCTGAGTGTACGGAACCGAACCGGGCCGTGGTGCGGTGGAGAAGTCGGTTGCCCAGGTCAGTCGTGCGTATAGAAGTTCAGCCGGTTGTCGCGGGCGAAGCCCACCAGTTGCAGGCCGGCGGTGCGGGCGGTCTCGACGGCCAGGGCCGATGGGCCGCTCACGGCCACGAGTGCGGCAAAGCCGGCCGCCCATGCCTTCTGGACCATCTCGAACGAGGCCCTACCGCTGGCCCACAGCCCGAGGTCGTTGGCGGGCAGGTGCCCGTCGAGGTACAGCCGACCCACCACCTTGTCGACGGCGTTGTGGCGGCCGATGTCCTCCCGAAGCACCAGGGGACGACCGGTCCGATCGAAGGCGACCGCAGCGTGTACGGCGCCCGTGGTGCCGAAGAGGGCCTGGCCGTCGACGATCCGCTCCGTCATGCCCGCCAGCACATCCAGGCCGAACGGCTCGACGTCCAGCGGCTCGAGTCGTTCGACCAACTCGTCGATGGCCATCGAACCGCATATCCCGCACGACGAGGAGGCCGGCCCCAGCCGCGGCGTGGGTACCGGAGCGACCCCGCCGGTTTCGACGGTGACGTCGTTGAATTCGGCTTCCGCTGCCGAGCCCTGCCCGCAGTATCGAACGGCCCGGACCGGGGCACCGTCGAGCATTCCTTCCGTGACGAGAAAGCCGACGGCCAACTCGAAGTCGTCGCCCGGGGTGCGCATGGTGGTGGCAACCAGTTCACCGTCGAGGCGCACGGACATGGGCTCCTCGACGATCAGGTCGTCCTGGACCCGCCGGGAACCCTCGGAGTCATGCCGGCGCGTCAGCACCCGTTGCGTCCGACCCCTGCTCATCGGCCTGCTCCTGCTGTGACCACGCCCATCAGTGAACAGCCCCCTTGTCCCAAAACGGCGAAAGGGCGCCCCGTGGGGCGCCCCTCGCCTGAAACGACTTCCTAGAAGTCCATGTCCGGCATGCCGCCGCCGGCTCCGTCCTCGGGGGCATCGGCGATGACCGCCTCGGTCGTGAGGAAGAGTGCGGCTATCGAAGCGGCGTTCTGGAGCGCCGACCGGGTCACCTTGGCGGCATCGATGATGCCTGCTGCGACCAGGTCCTCGTACTCGCCCGTGGCGGCGTTGAGGCCGTTGGGGCCCTCGAGGCCGCGCACGCGCTCGACGACGACACCGCCCTCGAGGCCCGCGTTCACGGCGATCTGGTGCAGTGGTCCCTCGAGCGCATGGGCCACGATGCGTGCACCGGTCGCCTCGTCGGTCGGGAGGCCATCTGCGACCGATCGGGCCACAGCCTGGGCACGGAGCAGGGCCACGCCACCGCCGGCGACGACCCCTTCCTCGATGGCCGCCTTGGTCGTGCTGACCGCGTCCTCGATGCGGTGCTTCTTCTCCTTGAGTTCCACCTCGGTGGCAGCGCCTACCTTGAGCACGGCTACGCCTCCCGAGAGCTTGGCGAGGCGTTCCTGGAGCTTCTCGAGGTCGTAGTCGGAGTCGGTGTTGTCGATCTCAGCCCTGATCTGGCTGATCCGGCCGTTGATGTCGGCCTCGTCGCCCCCGCCCTCGACGATCGTGGTCTCGTCCTTGGAGACGACGACCTTGCGGGCACGTCCCAACATGTCGAGGGAGACGTTCTCGACCTTGAGGCCAACCTCCTCGGTGATGACCTGTCCACCGGTGAGGATGGCCATGTCCTGGAGCATTGCCTTGCGCCGGTCACCGAACCCGGGGGCCTTGACGGCAGCGGCGGTGAAGGTGCCGCGGATCTTGTTGACCACGAGGGTGGCCAGGGCCTCGCCCTCGACGTCCTCGGCGATGATCAGCAGCGGACGCCCTGCCTGCATGACCTTCTCGAGGGCGGGCACGAGGTCGCGTACGGTCGAGACCTTGGAGCCGACGAACAGCAGGTAGGGATCCTCGAGTGCTGCCTCCATGCGCTCAGGGTCGGTGACGAAGTACGGCGAGATGTAGCCCTTGTCGAAGCGCATTCCCTCGACGAGGTCCATCTCGATGCCGAAGGTCTGGCCCTCCTCGACGGTGATCACGCCGTCCTTGCCGACCTTGTCGATCGCCTCGGAGATCATGGAACCGATGTCCGGGTCGGCAGCCGAGATGGCGGCCACGTTGGCGATCTGGCCCTTGTCGCTCGAGACGTCGACGGCGCCGGCGAGGATCGACTCGACCGAGGTGGCAACGGCGGTCTCGATGCCCTTCTTGACCGACATCGGGTTGGCGCCGGCAGCGACGTTGCGCAGGCCTTCGCGGATCATCGACCAGGCCAGCACGGTAGCGGTGGTGGTGCCGTCGCCCGCCACGTCGTCGGTCTTCTTGGCGACCTCCTTGACGAGCTCGGCGCCGATCCTCTCGAAGGGGTCCTCGAGATCGATCTCCTTGGCGATGGAGACGCCGTCGTTGGTGATCGTGGGAGCGCCCCACTTCTTGTCGAGCACGACGTTGCGGCCCTTGGGGCCAAGCGTGACCCGGACGGCATCTGCCAGTTGGTTCATGCCCTTTTCGAGCGACCGGCGGGCCTGCTCGTCAAAACTGATGTTCTTCGCCATTGGCGGAAGCCTTTCTCTGGGTTCGAAATCGTGGGAAGAGGCGCTGGAAGGTCAGGTTCGCAGCACTTGGCACTCTCCCCTGACGAGTGCCAATCCAATCAGCGTCGGCCGGGAATCACAACCTCCACGGGGGACCAGATCGGTTCCTGCATGCGGGACCAGACCGCTCCCTCACCCTCCGGCTACGGCCGGGACGATGGCGACGGTCGCACCATCGGGAACCGGGGTATCGAGGCCGTCGAGGAAGCGCACGTCCTCGTCGCTCACGAAGACGTTGACGAACCGGCGCAGGGCACCCGACTCGTCGAGGATACGTGAACCGAAACCGGGGTGGGATGCCTCTAGCGCCCCGAGGGCCTCGCCAACGGTTGCGCCATCGACCTCGACCTCGCCGGCACCGGCGGTGAGGGGACGCAACGTGGTGGGAATGCGGATGGTGACGGCCATGGGTTGCCTCCGTGGGCTGACGCACGGCGGATGCCGGCGGCGGACTGGTCCAATGAACCTATCGACGCACGCCCCGATCGGTGCCCGCAACTCCTGTTCCTGCCCCCCCGGCAACCTCTGCCACGACGGCCTCCACGCACCCGGCAGGATCGGTACGGGCCCGTTCCTCGCCGAAGCGTTCTACCAGCGATACCACGTCAGGATGGCCGGCGAGGTCGGTGGTGACCTGCCCGGCCACGACCAGGACCGGTAGCCCTGCAGCGGCTGCGTAGGCCGACACTCCCCCTACGACCTTCCCCTGGTAGGAGGTGGCATCCAGCATCCCCTCTCCCGTCACGACGAGGTCCGCACCTTCGAGGGCTTCGTCCAACGCCAACTCCTCGGCCACCAGGTCGATCCCATCCACCAACTCGCCGCCGATTGCGGCGAGGCCACCAGCCAGTCCACCTGCGGCCCCCGCCCGGTCGAGGTCCGCCACGTCGATCCCGAAGTCGTCCTCGTAGCGCTGGGCCAGGCGGACGAGTCGGCGGCGCAACATCTCGATCTGGGACGGCGATGCCCCCTTCTGTGGTCCGAAGACCTCTGCAGCACCGGTGAAGGGCGTCCGGACGTCACAGGCCACCAGCAGTTCGATGCCCCGGTAGCGGGCGGATGACCCCATGGCTCTGAGCGCTCCGAGCCCGCCGTCGGTCGTCGCGGAACCACCGACCGCCACGATCACCCGCCGGGCCCCCGACTCGACCGCCTCGCGGATGAGCTCGCCGGTCCCCGCAGTCGTGGCATCGAGGGGCTCGTTGCCCTCGGCTCCGCCGGCGAGGACCAGGCCTGATGCCTGCGCCATCTCTATGACCGCCGATCGCCCGTCGAGACGCCATTCCGCCACGACGGGGTCGCCGAGCGGCCCGGTTACCGTCGACCGGCGGTTGGCGCCGCCCAGGACCTCGAGGGTTCCCTCTCCGCCGTCGGCCATCGGCAGGGCCGTCCCCGTACCCCCGGTGGAGCGCACGCCGCGCACGACCGCATCGGCGATCTCGGCAGCGGTGGCGGTCCCGCGGAACTTGTCTGGAGCGGCGACGAGGCGCACGCCGGAAGACCGGTATCAGCCGTTGTGGATGCGGTCGTCGGCGCCGAGGATCACAACTATGTCCGCCGTCTCCAGACGATCCAGGGCGTTCTCGGCGAGGCCTGTTGCCAGTCCGGTCGGCGGAATCTGCGCCAACAGGTCGGGGCTGTCCGGGGCGAGGAGGTCCATCACCGCCCGGGCCTCGAGCCCCATCCCGGGCCTGAAGTAGATCATCGTGGCATCGGTGGGTTGGGCGTTCGCCGGCGGAAGCGTGGAGTAGCCCTTCGGCGCGAGGAGTTGCGTCACCGCAGCGGCCGCCCTCGCCGTGCCGGAACCGTTGGCGACGAGCACCTGGACGTCGCTGGGAGCTTCGGTGACCGTGGGAAACAGGGTGGACGTGGTTTCGGTGACGCCGTCACCGGAACCGTCGCCCGTGGCGTCGCCGGAACCGTCGCCCGTGGCGTCGCCGGAACCATCGCCCGTGGCGTCGCCGGAACCATCGCCCGTGGCGTCGCCGGAACCATCGCCCGTGGCGTCGCCGGAACCATCGCCCGTGGCGTCGCCGGAACCATCGCCCGTGGCGTCGCCGTTGCGATCCTCCGCCTGCTCCGCGGTCGTCGGGGCCGGCTGGTCGTCCGAAAGGCTCACACCGTCGTCGAGGCCCTTCCAGAGCAGCGCGGTACCGAGCAGGACTGCGACGACGATCAGCAGCAACGCACGCGGTGCCGTTGCACTGTTGCTGGGCCCGAGGCCCGCTCCACCACGACCAGCGGCCATCAGCGTCCGTCCCTTTCCTGTGGCGGCAACTCGAATCGGGCCTTCCGGCGGCGATCCCTCCGACGGCGCAGACGAAGCACGACCAACGGATCGTGTTCGAGCGCTTCCGGTGTGTCCAGGAGTTCGCCCAGCAACTGGTAGTAGCGCGTGACGGACAACTCGAAACGCTCGTTGATGAGCCCCTCCTTGGGGGCATCGAGGGTCCACCAGGACCGCTCGAATTCGAGGATCTCCCGGTCTCGATCTGTCAATGGCACAGCGCGATCATCCTCCGCCACCGGCCCGAGTGCAAGCACCCCCCGGCCGACCCACCCTTCCGGGGCTCCCAACGCCGTACGATCGCCTTCCGAAGGCCCACCCGCCCGAGTAGCTCAGTTGGCCAGAGCAGGCGCCTTGTAAGCGTCAGGCCGTCGGTTCGAATCCGACCTCGGGCTCGATCGGACCGCGTCTTCGCGGCCCAGCACCCGTTCAAGCGCCGGCGTCGCGTCTCCTGGCCACCTCGAAGAGCGCCACCGCCGCCGCCGCGGAGACGTTCATCGAGGCCAGCACACCCTGCAAAGGGATATGGGCGACGGTGTCGCACCTCTCGCGCACCAGGCGCGAGAGGCCGGCACCCTCGGCGCCCATCACCAGCGCCACCGGGCCGTCGGCCACCGTGAGGTCGTGGATCGTGTCGGAGCCGCCGATGTCGAGGCCCACGGTCCAGATGCCGACCTTTGCCAGGAGCGCCATGGCCTTCGGGAGACCCGACACGGTGGCCAGGCGCAGGTGCTCGATGGCCCCGGCCGCCGACTTTGCGGCAGTCGCCGTCACCCGGGCGGCCCGATGCCTGGGCAACACCACGCCGGTCACCCCGGCACATTCGGCAGAACGCAGGATGGCACCCAGGTTCCCCGGGTCGGTGACACCGTCCAGGAGGAGCAGGAAAGGCGGCCGGCCGGCCGGGCCGGACGACGTCAGGAGCGCCTCGAGACCATGGTCCTCGAGCGGGGCGGCGAACGCCACGACCCCCTGCGGGGCCTCCGTGCGGGCCATCGACTCGAACCTGCCCCGCGCCACCTCGCGGATCGTGACCTTGTGCTCGTCGGCCAGGTCGATGATGTCGTCGAGGATCGGCGCCGGGTCCAGGTCTCCGGCGAGGATCACCTCTCGCGTTCGTCGGGTCCCGGCCAGGAGAAGTTCGCGGACAGCCTGACGGCCCTCGACCTGGTCACCGCCGAGGCCCTTCGGTGGACCGTCCCTGCGACGCCGCTGGGGCGTGGTGCCCCGCTGGCCAGGATGCCCACGTCCCCCATCCCTGCGGTCGCCCTTCCCGCGTCCAGGGCCCCCACCGGGACCGCGGCGTTGTCCACCGCCCTTCGGTCGACCCCCACTCACGGGCGCTGCACCAGGGCCACCACCAGGCAGGCGATGCCCTCCCTGCGACCGATCGCACCCAGCCCCTCGGCTCGCCGGCCCGTGACCCGAACGGGTGCACCGACGACCGCCTCGAGGCGCTCGCGCATCTCATCCCGCTTCGGTGCAAGCCTCGGCGCCTCGGCGATGACCGAACAGTCCACGTTGCCGATCTCCCAACCCTCGGCACGCACAGTGGCCACCGTGTCGGCAAGCAGCACCATGCTGTCGGCACCGGCGAACCGCTCGTCGGTGTCCGGATAGCGCCCGCCGATGTCGCCAAGCCCGGCGGCGCCGAGCAGGGCATCGATGCAGGCGTGGGCCACGGCGTCGGCGTCGCTGTGGCCCACGAGGCCAGGCCCGTCGAACTCGACACCGGCCAGGACCATGCGACGGTCCGGGTCGTCCGAGAAGGCGTGAACGTCGAATCCCTGGCCGACCCGTACCTCACCCATCAGAGGACCCCAGCAGTTCGCGGGCAACCAGCAGGTCGACCGGACGGGTGATCTTGAGGTTGTCGGCCTCGCCTTCCACGACCACCACCCTGCCACCGTTGGACTCGACGAGGGTGGCGTCGTCGGATGCATCGTCGCCGCCTGCATGCGCCGCCCGGAGGGTCGCCGCCGGGAACCCCTGCGGCGTCTGGACCGCGAACACTCCCGTCCGGTCGACTGCGCCCTCCACCCGACGCAACGAATCACTCACCGGGACCCCTGGAACCACGGCATCTGCACCGTTGCGTACAGCGGCCACCACCGCAGCGAAGAGCCCACGGCTGGCCAGGGGTCGCGCACCGTCGTGGACGATTACGATCGATGCGTCATCCGGCACGACCGCCAGCCCGGCCCGAACGGACGCCGACCTGGTCGCACCACCGGCGACCACCGCAGCCACCATGTCGATCCCGGAGAGGCGCTGGACGACCTCCTCGACTGCCGTTGCCGACACCACGACGACGACCCCGTCCGACCCTTCGGCGGCAGCGACAGACCGCTCGAGCACCGGCCGACCGTGCAGGTCGGCCGACTGCTTGTCGGCCCCGAATCGATCGCCCTTCCCGGCGGCCACGACGATGGTCCAGACGCTCATGGGTGCGACGCAGCAGGAGGGCAGGGGGGACACGGCATCGTCCGTACAGGTGTGTTCACCTCACTAGCATGGCGAGCCGACATGCCGGACACCACACTCTTCCGAGAAACCACGCTGTTCGCAAGCCTCGACGACGGGGCCCTGTCCACGATCGTCGGGGCCTCGACCGACCGCGAGCTACTTCGCGGCGACGTCATCTTCCGCGAGGATGACGAGCCCGACGAGCTCTTCATCGTCAAGTCGGGGCGGATCGCCATCGCCAACAAGTCGTTCGACCGCCGCGAGTCGATGGTGGCGCTGATGGAGCCCGGCGACCTGTTCGGCGAAATGGGTCTCTTCGACGGTCGCGGACGATCGGCCGAGGCACGCGCCCTCGAGACCTCGGTCGTGATCGCAGTTTCCTACGAACCTGTCCGACAGCTCTACGAGGACGACCCCACCCTGTTGTGGCGCGTGATCGAGATGCTGGCCGGCCGACTCCGCAACATGGACGCTGCGCTCGCCGATTCGGTGTTCCTCGATGTCACCGGCCGAACGGCCAAGCGCCTGCTGGACCTGGCGGGCGAGTCCGACGAGTTCTCGCTGCCGATCACGCAGGAGGAGTTGGCCGGCATGGTCGGCGCCTCGCGGGAACGCGTCAACAAGGCCATCGCCCAGTTCATCCGGCTGGGCTGGATAGAACAGATCGACCGCACCTACCGCATCACCAACCGGGAACAGCTCACGATCCGCTCCCGCTGAGTTCAGCCGGACAGCCAGGCGAGCACCCGCATCCAGGCATCCGCCGCATCACCTGGTCGATGTGCCGGACGTGAGGCATCGTGCACGAAGCCGTGGTCGGCTCCCTCGTAGCGGACGACCGTGGCGCCGGCCGCCTCCAGGTCGTCGACATGGTCGGGTGGGGTCCAGCGATCTTCGGTTCCGATGATCGCCAGCACGGACCCTGCATCGCCGGTCGACAGGAGGTCGAGCGGCTCACTCTGACCGGCCCCCTGCCACTGCTCCGGAACGTGGATCATCCCGTAGAAGGGACAGTGTCGGTGGAACCGACCGGTGGAGACGGCCTTGAGTACGTACATGCCGCCCATGCAGAAGCCGAGGATGCCGACGGTGTCGGCGCCCGTCGCATCAGCGGCAGCGGCAGCATCTCCCATGACCCGATCGTCACCGAGCGTCGCCCCGGCGTCGAGGCGGTCGGCGACCTCGAGGTGTTCGCGGCCCGGATAGAGCTCGAAGGCACAGACGGACCACCCCTGATCCTCGGCCAGGCGGGCCACAAGGTCGTCGAAGAGGGGCCGTAACCCCATGATGTCGGGAACCACCACCAGGCCACGGTCGGACGGGCCGTCGGCAGGGTGGACGAGTTCGGCGGGCGTGCCTGAGGGAAGCTCGATGCGCATGCGTCACTCTTGCACGCCGGGACCCCCTCCTCCGGTACTACCTCGGGCGGCAGGGGACCCCGGCTGCGAACACCCTGCCAGCAGGCCCGTCGCCTCCACGGCCTCGGCGAGCGTGCGCACCCGGACGACCTCCATGCCGGGCGGCCCCTCCGGCCCCGACTCGGGCAGCACGGCCCGGGTGAAGCCCAGGCGCTGTGCCTCCTGGAGGCGGCGTTCGAGGTGTGCCACCTGACGAACCTCGCCGCCGAGGCCCACCTCTCCACAGGCCACGGTGTCGCTCCCCAGGTGCCGGCCGGTGAGCGCCGAGGTCACGGCAAGGGCCAGGGGAAGGTCGGCCCCCGGTTCGGTGACCTGCACGCCACCCACGGCGGTGACGTAGACGTCGAGCGCCCCCAACTCGAGGCCGACGCGCCGCTCCAGGACGGCCAGGAGCAACGACAGGCGTCGGGGGTCCACGCCCTGGGACGAACGCCGGGGATGGTGGGTGGTGGCACGCACCACCAGGGACTGCAGTTCGACCACGAGCGGCCGGTGTCCCTCCATGGCCGGGAGCACGGCCGAACCCGCCACATCGGTTGCCCGATCGGCGAGGAACAACCGGCCCGGGTCCTCGACCGGCCGCATGCCGTCGGCCGCCATCTCGAACAGGCCCAGTTCATCGGTCGACCCGAACCGGTGCTTCGCCACGCGCAGCAGCCGGAGGGCATGGTGCCGGTCACCCGTCAACTCGACAACGGTGTCGACGACGTGCTCCAGCACCTTGGGTCCTGCAAGGGAGCCGTCCTTGGTGACGTGCCCGACCAGCACGGTGGTGGTGCCACGTCTACGTGCCTCGCCGACCAGCCGGTGGGCACAGGCCCGTACCTGGGCCGTGGATCCAGGAACCCCGGTGACCGCCGGGTCGTGGACGGTCTGGATGGAATCGACCACCAGCAGGTCGGGCCCCACCCGGTCGAGGTGGGCGACCACCATGTCGAGGTCGGCGTCGCCGGCCAACCACACCCCGTCGACGAGTGCGGCCAACCGCTCGGCCCGCAGCCGGACCTGGGCCGCCGACTCCTCGGCCCCGACCAACAGGACGCGACCCTCCCGACGTGCCAGGCCGGCGGCGACCTGCAGGGTCAGGGTGGACTTGCCTATACCCGGCTCGCCCCCCAACAGGGTCACCGACCCCGGGACGAGACCTCCACCCATGGCCCGGTCGAACTCCGAAAGGCCCGTGGGCACCGGTGCGGCGGCAGTCGTCGCCACCTCGGTGAGCAGGACTGCCTCGGTCTCCGGCGCCACGGAGCTCGGCTCCACCCGGACCACCTCGTGCAACGTGTTCCACCCCCCGCATCCCGGACAGTGGCCGACCCACCTGGGTTGCGACACCCCGCACTCGGCGCAGCAGAAGTTGGTGCGCCGACGCCTGTTGGAAGGCCGAAGGGAGGACGCCCCCGGCTCAGGGGAGAGTGGCTGTTCGGGATGCGTTGGAGCGGTGGTCGTCATGGCGCCGACACTACGGACGCCCTGTGACAGCCGATTCAGCCCTCCTCGGGCACTTCCCCTCCTGATGCTCCATATTCGGCCGGGGCCGCCCTGGTGCTCGGCCGGAACAACTCGGCGAATCCACCGATGACCGGATGCGGGAAGCCCTCCGGGATGAGCGCCGTCCCACGCATCAGGACAGTCGACATCCCCATGCTGCGGGCGGCCTCGAGCATCGGTGGTTCGGAGTCGATCAGCAGCATGTTGCGGAACGGAACGCCCGACATGCGGCGAAGCGCTTCGAACATGGCCTGGCTGGGCTTGCGGGCACCGACCTCGCCACTCACGACCCAGTGGGCCATCAATTCATCGAGGCCGAGGTGCTCACGCAGGAACACCGACCAGGGCAGGACCGCATTGGTCAGGCACGCCACCGGCAGGCCCCGCTCCTTCATCCGATCGAGGAAGGGCAGCACGTCTCGGCGCAACTTGACACGCTCGAGGTAGGACCGGTCGAGTTGGTCGGCTTCACCCTTCACGCCGATCGACGACCAGAACTGGGCGGTGGAGACATGACCGAGGCTGGCAGCGCGGTAGCGGTCGGCGATCTCGCGGGGGTCGGCGATACCACCCTGCTCCCGTACGTACCGGACGAGCAGGCCCTCGGGGTCGCCACCGGAGTCCCAGATCACACCGATGCCGCCAAGCACCAGGAGTTCGAGGCGACGCTCGCCTGCCTCGCCACCGTCAGCCGGATGCTCCTCGAGGATCTCACCGGCCCTTCGCGAGGTGCGCGGTGGTCGGGTTGCCCGGGGTGGCCTCCCCATGCGACCCGCCACCGCGTAGCGCGCCAGCAGGAACAACGTGACCAGAATGGCCAGCACACCCGCCACGATCGCCCCGTTGCGCCACATTCTCGGCTCCCGGTCCGTGAGCACCCCCTCTACGTCGAACCGGGTGGAGGAGAGGTCGCCGAGGCTGATCGTCCAGTGGGCCCCGTCGGCCTCCGCCGACGGTCCACCGGGGAGTGACGCCGTCAACTCCATCTCGAAGGCCTCGGCCGGGTCGCAGTCACCGGTCGTGCACCCTGACAGTGCAACCAACTCGGCTGTCGTGCGACCGAGGGGTAGGCCCGAGAGCGTCTCCGCCAGAGCGTCGTCGCTGAACAGGTCGAGACCGCCCGAAAGGTCGACCCTGCCACTCAACCGCCACTCGGTGCGGGCGAACGAGCGGTGCCGGGTGAGCGCCACGTCCTCGAACACGCCCGGACCGGCGATCTCGGCCAGGACGTCGGGCAGGCGCTCTGGTGAGTCGAACGACTTCGTGGCCATGACCGTCGTGTCGCCCGTGGACAGCCGGTTCGGCCCCTCGACCGTCCACTCCGCATCCGCCAGGTCATCGACGCGGAGTTGATTCTCGATGCCGCCCACCAGCTCGACCGCCTCGTCGTCGAGGACCAACCCGACGGTGACGGTTCCGGACCCACCCTCTGCGACCTCGATGGCAACCGAGGCGTTGGCCCGACAGCCGGTGGACGACAGCAGCACCAGCAGCGGCAGGAACGCCCATGGGGAAACGGACGCGATGCGACGCATGACGGGGACGCTAGGCGATAGGGCGACGGTGGGGTTAGCGCTGTGCAGCTACTCGGCGCCCTCGACCGCCATCTCGACGGTCGGCGGCTCGAAGCCCTCGGTGGCGCGGAACACGACCACGCGGGCACCATCCACCTCGGGATCGTCCTCGACGTCGACGACGACGATCTCGCCCGCCCGGAACTCCTTGAGGAGCAGGCGTTCGGACAACGGGTCCTCGATCAGGCGCTGGATGGCCCGACGGAGGGGCCGTGCGCCCATCGACGGGTCGTAGCCCTCTTCGGCCAGGTACGTCTTGGTGGCGTCGGAGAGCTCCAGGCCCATCCCCTGTCCGGCCAGTTGCACCGAGATCCGGCGGACCATGAGGTCGACGATCCGGACGATCTCCTCCTGGGTGAGTTCGTGGAAGACGATGGTGTCGTCGATCCGGTTCAGGAACTCGGGCCGGAAGTGGGCCTTGAGGGCATCCTGGACCTTGGCCTTCATGCGTTCGTAGGAAACCGCCTCGTCGGCCTTGACGAAGCCCAGGTTGGCCTTGCGCAGGTCGGCGGTGCCGAGGTTGGAGGTCATGATCAGGACCGTGTTGCGAAAGTCCACGGAACGGCCCTGCGAGTCGGTGAGGCGACCCTCCTCCAGGATCTGGAGCAGGGTGTTGAAGACGTCGGGGTGGGCTTTCTCGACCTCGTCGAAGAGCACGACCGAGAACGGACGGCGACGCACGGCCTCGGTGAGCTGGCCGCCCTCCTCGTAGCCGACATAGCCGGGTGGGGAGCCGATCAGGCGGCTGACCGTGTGCTTCTCCTGGTACTCGGACATGTCGAGGGCGATGAGCGCCTGTTCATCGCCGAACAGGAACTCGGCGAGCGTCTTGGCCAACTCGGTCTTGCCGACGCCGGACGGGCCGAGGAACACGAACGAGCCAGACGGCCGCTTCGGGTCCTTGAGGCCGGAGCGGGTGCGGCGGATGGCCTGGCTGACCGCCCTGACTGCGTCCTCCTGGCCGATGACCCGCTTGTGTAGTTCGTCCTCCATGCGGAGCAACTTCTGGGTCTCCTCCTCGGTGAGCTTGTAGACCGGGATGCCGGTCCACACCGAGAGGACCTCGGCGATGGCCTCCTCGTCCACCTCATCGAACAGGTCGACGCCCGACGAACGGATCTTCTCCTCCGCGGCCTCCTTCTCGACCAACAATTCCTTCTCGGCGTCGCGGAGCCTGCCCGCCTCCTCGAAGTCCTGGGCGTCGACGGCGGCCTTCTTGCGTTGGACCACCTCGGCCAGGTTGGCCTCGACCTCGCGGAGGTCCTCGGGCGTGTGCATGCGCTTGATGCGCAGGCGCGACCCGGCTTCGTCGATGAGGTCGATGGCCTTGTCCGGCAGGTGTCGATCGGAGATGTAGCGGTCAGCGAGGTTGGCGGCGGCCACCAGCGCCTGGTCGGTGATGGTGACCCGGTGGTGGGTCTCGTAGCGCTCGCGTAGGCCCTTGAGGATCTCGATGGTGTGGGCGACCGTGGGCTCGTCGACCGTGATGGGTTGGAAGCGGCGCTCCAGGGCGGCGTCCTTCTCGAGGTGCTTGCGATACTCGTCGAGGGTGGTGGCTCCGATGGTCTGCAGCTCGCCCCGGGCCAGCATCGGCTTCAGGATCGATGCAGCGTCGATGGCGCCCTCCGCAGCACCCGCACCGACGAGCGTGTGGATCTCGTCGATGAACAGGACGATGTCACCGCGGGTACGGATCTCCTTGAGGACCTTCTTGAGGCGCTCCTCGAAGTCGCCCCGGTAGCGGCTGCCGGCAACGAGTGCCCCCAGGTCGAGCGTATAGAGCTGCTTTTCGTGGATCGTCTCGGGGACATCGTCGTTGGCGATCATCTGGGCCAGCCCCTCGACGATGGCCGTCTTGCCGACACCCGGCTCGCCGATCAGGACCGGGTTGTTCTTGGTACGGCGGGACAGCACCTGCATGACCCGTTCGGTCTCGCGTTGGCGGCCGATGACGGGATCTAGATTCTTCTCCCTGGCCAACTGGGTGAGGTTGCGACCGAACTGGTCGAGCACCATCGATCCCGTGGCGGTGTCGCCGCTACTGCCGGTGGATGCCCTCGCCTTGTCGCCCGGACCGGACGAGGCGCCGCCCCCGGAACCCGAGTAGCCCGACAGCAACTGGATGACCTGTTGGCGGACCCGGGAGAGGTCGGCTCCCAACTTGACCAGCACCTGGGCGGCCACGCCCTCGCCCTCGCGGATGAGGCCCAGGAGGATGTGCTCGGTGCCGATGTAGTTGTGGCCCAACTGGAGCGCCTCGCGCAGCGAGAGCTCGAGGACCTTCTTGGCCCGGGGGGTGAAGGGGATGTGGCCGCTGGGCGACTGGCTGCCCTGACCGATGATCTCCTCGACCTGGTTGCGGACGGCCTCAAGGGAGATCCCGAGCGACTCGAGGGCCTTGGCGGCCACACCCTCACCCTCGTGGATGAGGCCCAGGAGGATGTGCTCGGTGCCGATGTAGTTGTGGTTGAGCAGGCGTGCCTCTTCCTGCGCCAACACCACCACCCGGCGGGCCCTGTCGGTGAACCGCTCGAACAAGCAGCCGTCTCCCTGTCGTGTTCCTGATCTACGTCGCGCCCGGCGGGCGCCTCTGTCAGGGAGTGTATCCACCGCCCGTGACGAGCAATCGGCCCCGTCGGCCATCAGCCACCGCATGTTCCGTCGGTTTCGCCGCACCGGCCCCCCTCGTATCCTCCACGGGTGGCCCCATCCTCCGATTCCTCCTCGCTTCTCGCCCTTCCGGGCATGGCCGACCACATCAGCCGGGTGGACGAGGAACTCCGCCGGGTGGTGCAATCCGATGAACCCTTCCTCACAGAGGTTGCCGGGCACCTGATCAACGCCGGCGGCAAGCGGGTCCGTCCCGCACTCACCATCACGGCGTCGCTGGCGACCACCACCGACCCCGGCCCGCCCAGCCAGGACGCCATCCGTGGCGGAGTCGCCGTCGAACTGGTCCACCAGGGCTCCCTCTACCACGATGACGTGATCGACGGCGCCGACACCCGCCGCACCGTCGAGAGCGTCAACTCCCGGTTCGGCAACCTCGAGGCCATCCTCGCCGGCGACTACCTGCTGGCCCGGGCCTCGGAGATCGCCGCCGACCTCGGCACCGAGGTGGCCGCCCTGCTGGCCGGCACCATCGCCCGCCTCTGCGAGGGCCAGGTACGCGAGATCGGAAGCGCCTTCTACGTGGACCGCACCGAGTCCTCCTACCTCGAATCCATCGCCGGCAAGACCGCCGTGCTCCTCGCCACCGCTGCCCGAATCGGCGGCATCGTGGCCGACCTCTCCCGCCCGGAGGTCGAGGCACTCACCTCGTTCGGGCACCACTACGGGATGGCCTTCCAGATCGTCGACGACGTCCTCGACCTGGTTGCCACAGACGACCAGTTGGGGAAGCCGGCCGGCAACGACCTCTGCGAGGGCGTCTACACGCTTCCGGTCATCCGGGCGCTCGAGGGCCCCGCAGGCGGCGAACTCCGGAGCATGCTCGGCGGAGCCATCGACCCGGCCACACGCGACCGTGTCCTCGAGATCGTGCGTGACGACGAATCGATCGCCACCTCGATGGCCACGGCGATCGAGTTCACCGGCGCCGCCGGCAACGCACTCGACGTGTTTCCACCCACGCCGGCCGTCTCCACCCTGAGGCAGACCTGCAACCTGCTGCTTTCCCGGGTCGAAGCGGTCTCGGGCGTGTAGTTCCGGTCGTCAGGCGTCGGGTTCGCCCGACACACCGCGCTCCTGCTCGGGTCGAAGCGTCGGGAACAGGATCACGTCGCGGATCGCCGTGGTGCCGGTCAGCAGCATGATCAACCGGTCGACGCCTATGCCCAGGCCACCCGTTGGCGGCAGGCCGAACTCGAGTGCCCGCAGGTAGTCCTCGTCGACCGCCATCGCCTCGGCATCGCCGGCCGCCCTTCCGGCCTCCTGGGCAACGAAACGCTCCCGCTGTTCGTCAGGATCGACCAACTCGGTGAAGGCGTTGCACAGCTCGCGGCCCGCCACGATCCCCTCGAAGCGTTCGACCCAGCCCGGCCGGTCGCGGTGGTCGCGCGACAGGGGCGAAACCTCCTTCGGGTAGTCGGTTACGAACACCGGACCCCACAACTCAGGCTCGGTGGTCTTCTCGTAGAGTTCGAGGATCAACTTGCCGGCCCCGTAGTGGTCCTCGACGGGAATGTCACGCTCCTCGCACAGCCGCACCAACTCGTCGCGTGGCGTGTCGAGGTCGACCTGGAGACCGCCGTGCTCGGCGAGCAGTTCGGTGAGCGTCGCCCGGCGCCATGGGACCGACAGGTCGATGTCACGACCGTCGTAGACGACGCTGGTGGTACCGAGCAGCGTCTCGGCCAGGTAGGCCACCATTTCCTCGACCAGCGCCATGATGTCCGTGTAGTCGGCATACGCCTGGTACAGCTCGAGCATCGTGAACTCGGGGTTGTGGCGGGTCGACACCCCCTCGTTGCGGAACACCCGCGCCACCTCGAACACCCGCTCCATCCCACCTACCGTGAGGCGCTTCAGGTAGAGCTCGGGGGCGACCCTCAGGTACAGGTCCAGGTCCAGCGCATTGTGGTGCGTGGTGAACGGCCGGGCCAGCGCCCCACCGGGGATGGGGTGGAAGACCGGCGTCTCGACCTCGATGAACCCACGGTCCTCGAGCCAGCGGCGCATCAACGAGATCGCCCGACTGCGCAGGACGAAGGCATCGCGGGCCTCGTCGGTGACCCAGAGGTCGACGTAACGCTGCCGATAACGCGTGTCGGTGTCGGTGATGCCGTGCCACTTGTCGGGAAACGGCCGACGTGCCTCGGCGAGCCGCACCCACGAGCCCACCCGCACCGAGAGCTCACCCCGGCGGGTCATGACGACCTCGCCGGTCACGCCGATCCAGTCGCCCAGGTGCAGCCCGGTGAAGCCGTCGAAGTCAGGCGTGGTCTTCTGCGGGGCGAACAGCTGGATGCGACCGGAGGCGTCCTGGAGAACGCCGAAGAACAACTTCCCCTGGTCGCGGCGCAGCATGAGGCGACCGGCGATGGTTACCTCGATGCCCGTCTCGGCACCGGCCTCGAGGTCGCCGTGGGCGGCATGGATGCCGGCAGCGTCGGCCGTGGGCTCGAAGCGGTACGGGATGCCTGCGTTCATGGATGCATCGCCCATCGGCTCAGTGCTCCTGGTTCCGGTGGTAGACGACACGGAGGCCGTGGAGGGTCAGGAAGGGCTCGACGTGTTCGATGGTCCGCGCCTCCGGGGCGATCAACGGCGCCAGACCGCCGGTGGCGATGACGGTGCAGCCGTCCAACTCTGCCCGGAAACGTTCGACCATTCCGTCGATCTGCGCAGCGAAGCCGAACACGGCGCCCGACTGCAACGACTCGACGGTGTTCTTTCCGATGACGCTGCGGGGCGCCACCAACTCGACGGACCGCAGGGCCGCTGCCCGTTCGAAGAGGGCATCGAGGCTTATCTCGACCCCCGGGGCGATGGCGCCCCCGAGGAACTCGCCGTCGGCGGAGATCACGTCGAAGTTGTTGCCGGTCCCGAAGTCGACCACGACGGTCGGTCCGCCGTATAGGTCGAAGGCGGCGACGGCGTTGGCGATGCGGTCGGCACCCACCTCCCTGGGGTTGTCGTACAGGATCGCCATTCCCGTGCGGACGCCGGGCTCGATCACGACCGGCGTGACGTCGGTGCTGCGGTCGATCATCTCGCGCAGGCTGGCAAGCACGCGTGGCACGCCGGCGCAGATCGCCACCCCGTCCATGTCGAACGGATAGCCGGACAACTGCAGCAGGCTCCGGATCACGACGGCGTGCTCGTCGGCGGTTCGCTCCGCGTCGGTGGCTATCCGCCAGTGGTCGAGCAGGCCGGCGGCGGCGGTCGCCCCCGAGGTGGGCTCGCTCTCGTAGAGCCCGATGACGGTCTGGGTGTTGCCCACGTCGATGGTCAGCAGCAAGGTCGCTCCTCCGCAACGGTTTCGGCGCCTGGGAAGATCATCGCACGAAAGGGTGCGCCGGTGGGTGTTGCGGTCATGGATCGACCCGGTCCAGGTCCAGGCCCATGTCGAGTGCCGGTGCGGCCTGCGTGAGGGAGCCGCTGGATACGCAGTCCACGCCGGTCGCTGCGTAGTCGGCAACGGTCTCGAGCGTGATGCCCCCCGACGCCTCGAGGAGGGGCACCTTTCCGCCCTCCTCACCGAATGAGCGGGCGATGCCGACGGCCTCCCGGACGACTTCCGGCTCCATGTTGTCGAGCAGCAGGGCATCGGCCCCGGCGGACAGTGCCTCGCTGACCTGTTCGATGGTGTCGCACTCCACGTGGACGATCCTGTCCGGCCAGAGCCCACGGGACCGGGCGATCGCCGACGTGATGTCGGTGCCGAGGAGGTGGTTGTCCTTGAGCATCACCCGGTCGCTCAGGCTCGTCCGGTGGTTGTGGCCTCCGCCTGCACGGACGGCGGCCTTCTCCAGCATCCGCAGCCCCGGCGTGGTCTTGCGGGTGTCCCAGATGGAGGCACCACCGGCGGCGGCGTCCACCCACCGGGCCACGAGCGAGGCGATCCCGGAGAGGTGGCTGAGGAAGTTGAGCGCCGTCCGCTCGGCGGTCAGGATCGACGCCAGGGGGCCCTCGACGATGGCGATCACGCTGCCCGGTTCGAGGCGGTCGCCCTCCCCGATCCGCCATGCGACATCGACCGAGGGATCAACCTGCCGGAACACCTCGCTGGCACATGGGGTCCCGGCGAGGACACCGGAGCGTCGGGCCACGATTGCTCCCGTCGCCCGGCAGTCGGGCGGCACGAGGGCGGCGCTGAGGTCGCCGAGCGGCGCCAGGTCCTCGGCGAGGGCGCGCCGGACGGCATCCTCGACATCGGGGGAAGCGGGATCGACTGACGTGTTCACTGCTTCCAGCCTGCCGCCACTCCCGGGGGCCGCCAACCAGGCGGTCGCTCAGCCGGTGCCGACTGTCAGGACCAGGCGCTGGCGTTGGTCGCCATCCGACGTCGGGTGGTCGCCTGCTCGCGGCACCCCTTGGTGACGACACCGACCCGCAGGCCGTGGTCGGCGGCGCGGACGGCGGCAGAAAGGCCGGCCACACCGCTGCCGACGACCACCAGGTCGAGGTGCTGCGATGCCGGACTCATGGCGCGACAGCACCCACGTTGTCGACGAGACGGGCGCGACCCAGCCGACCGGCGACCAGGAGTCTGACTTCGGCCCCGGTGGTGATCCGCCCGGGCATGACGAAGGTGTCGGGTTCGACGAGCGCCGAGTAGTCGACGACAAGGTCCGGAGCCTCGGACATGACGTCCTCCATCACCTCCACGACGACCGTCGGGTCGGCTTCGCCGTTCCCGACTGCGGCGGCCCCCGCAAGCAGGGCCCGGTACAGCACGGGCGCCTGGCGCCGTTCGCCGGGCTCGAGGTAGACGTTGCGGCTCGAGAGAGCCAGCCCGTCCGCCTCACGCACGATCGGGCAGCCCACGACCTCGACGGGCAACTCCAGTTCGACTGCCATCCGACGTACCACCGCCATCTGCTGGAAGTCCTTCTCGCCGAAGTAGGCCCTGCAGCAGCCCATGATCCGAAACAGTCGGGCGACCACGGTCGCCACGCCGGCGAAGTGGCTGGGCCGACTGGCCCCCTCGAGGGGTCCGCCGACGGCACCGACCACGACCGGTTCCTCGGCGCCCACCGGATAGACCTCGGAGACCGATGGGTGGAACACCAGGTCGGCACCGTGATCCCCACAGCAGGCAAGGTCGGCCTCGACATCGCGCGGATACTCGGCCAGGTCCTCGTCGGGGGCGAACTGGAGTGGGTTGACGAAGATCGAAACCACGGTGAAGTCGTCGGCGGCTACGGCCGCGTCGACCAGCGAAGCGTGGCCCTCGTGGAGGTAACCCATCGTCGGTACGAAGCCCACCGACGCCCCTGTTGCCCGCACGGCATCGAGTCGTGCCTGCAGGCCGACGACGGTTTCGACGACGTCGGGAAGGCTCATGGCCGTTTCCCCCCCGCCAGCCGACGAGCCAGGTCTGCCAGGGCCTCATAGCCGGCACGCTCATCGGCGGGCAGGGCGGCGAGGTGACGGTCGATGGTGGCCTCGTCGCCCCGGGCCGCCGGCCCGGTCAGCGCGTCGGCAGGCCCCAGGGCACGCACGTTGGCGAGGCTCCCCTCGGCGAGGGCGAGGAAGGCGTCCAGCGGCACGCCCAGCGGGCCGGCCACGCGTTCGACCTGGCCCAGCAGTGCAACCACGTGGTTCGATGCCAGCACGGCGGCCGCGTGGTAGGCCGCCCGGTCGTCATCGCCCACGGTGAAGGACCGTCCCCCCAGTGCCTGGACCAGTTCGCCCACGAGCGGATCGCCCGCCACGGCAAACCAGGCGCCATCGCACAACAGGTCGGCACCCCGGTCGGCATTGGCAAGGGACAGCAGCGGATGACAGGCAGCCCGTCGCACGTGTGGCGCCAGCACCTCGAGCCCCAGAGCCCCTGAAAGGTGCGCAACGACCGTGTCCGGACGCGTGTGGACCGAGGCGGCAACCTCGGCGATGGCAGCATCGGGCGTGGCGACCACCAGCAGGTCCACGCCCTCGGCTGCCGAAGAACAGTCGTCGTCGCGGCCCAGGAGTGGCTCGGTGACCCAGCCACAGCGGCCCAGTGCGGCTGCCAGGGAGCTGCCGGCCCGTCCGGGCCCGATGATCCGTACCCGTCGCATGGCGATCGTCGTCAGGCTACCGGGGGGTCGAGCGTGCCGATCCTGACCACGCCGTCCGAATCACTCCCCACGGGGATCTCCGCTACCAGATCGGGTGCCAGGTCCCGCAACGGCACGAGGACGAAGGCCCGCTCGTGCATCCGGGGATGTGGCACGACCAGGTCGGGGTCGTCGACGGTCGACCCTTCGATCCAGAGCACGTCCACGTCGAGGGTACGGGGCCCCCAACGCTCACCTCGGACCCTTCCAGCGGCTGTTTCACTGGCCTGTGCCACGTGGAGCAGCTCTCGGGCGTCCGCCGAGGTGTGGAGCTCTACGACGCAGTTCAGGTACGGGCCCTGTTCGGGGCCTCCGACCGGTGCCGTCTCGTAGACGGGCGAAACGGCAACCACGTCAGGAAAGGCCGCAACGGCCGCACGCAGGTGGCTGAGGCGGTCTCCCAGGTTGGATCCCAGCCCGAGGAAGGCCCGACGACGGGCCGGCTTCATGCTCGCCGATGGATCCGGACGCCGCTGGTGCCGAGCGCCTCGGCGACCGGCGGCCTCAGCTTGCGCACCACGACTGTCACGGCTTCGACCCGATCGACGGCCAGCACCGCTTCCGCGACCCGTCCTGCGAAACGTTCCAGGAGCGAGAAGCGCTCGTCGGCAGCGATCCCGGCGACGAGCCCACAGAGCGAGCCGTAATCGACTGTTTCCGCCAGGTCGTCGCTGGTGGCTGCCGCCGTCAGGTCAACGTGGACGTCCAGGTCGAGCGCTATCGGTTGGCGCCGTGTGGTCTCCTCGGGCAGCACGCCGCAGAAGGCGGAGACCCGCAGGTCCCGAAGTTCGATGACGTCAGCCGACACGCCCGTCACGAGCCGTCGTCGGTGTCGGGACCCCTGGCCTGCGCCGCCTGCTCGATGATCTGGCGTCCCGGGCTGTCGAGCCGACGTTCGAGCAGGCGCTCGGTGACCGAGATGACCTGGGGGCCATGGGGGATCAGGCCGCTCCACAACAGGTATGCGCCCATGAGACCGCAGACGATGTCGTTGAGTTCGTCACGGTGCACGAGCACCCGCTGGCCGTCGGCGGTGAACTCGACGAGTTGGTCGAGCACCTCGACGAGGCGCTCGGGGCCCTCCTCGGGACCCCCATAGGGCACCTGGGCCCACTTGACGGTCAGGTCCTCGTAGTTGTGCAGGTTGTGTTCGCTCCCCAGGAGTGAGACCACGAGGTCGAAGTCGTTCTCGCGCAACCAGATGATCTCCTCCTTGCGGCGCACCTTGCGGTGGCTGGCACCACAGCCGCCGGGTCGCTCACAGACCGCCAGGCGGTCCGTGATGATCCACCTGAACCCGCGGGGGACGATGCCCCGAGCCCACTTGCCTCTCATCGGTTCATCAGACCTTGCGCTCGTCGAAGGGCCGGTCACCCAGCCGTGTTCCCTGCATGATGCCGGGCTGAACCCTCATCCCACCACCTGTGCCGCCTGAACGGTGGATCGGACGTCGTGGGCCCGCACGAGTCGAACTCCACAGTGGAACGCCCACGCGGCGACCGCCACCGACCCTTCGCGGCGATCATCGGGGGGCGTCAACCCGTCGATGCCGTCGCTGGCCGCAGCCAGCTCGCCCAGGAAACGCTTGCGGCTGGCCCCCACGAGGACCGGCCACCCGGTGTCGACAAGCGCCTCCAGGCCGGCCAGCAACTCGAGGTTGTGTCGGGTGGTCTTGCCGAATCCGATGCCGGGATCGATCCAGACCTCGGCGACACCCGCTTCAGCGGCACGCTCGGCCCGTTCCACCAGGAACGCACGGACCTCGGCCACCACATCCCCGTAGGTGGGGTCGTCCTGCATGGTGCGGGGATCGCCGAGCATGTGGATGGCGACCCAGCCGACGCCAAGCTCCGCAGCCAGGCTCCCGAGGCATGCGCTGATGTCGTTGATTATCTCCGCCCCCTCTGCGACAGCAACCCGGGCTACCTCGGGGTGGCGGGTGTCGATGGACACGCGCACCTTGTCCGCCAGGCCGGCCACGACCGGCAGGACGCGCCTGATCTCCTCGTCGGGACCGACCGGGTCGGCTCCGGGACGTGTCGACTCGCCGCCCACATCGACGATCTCGGCACCCTCGTCGATCAGGCGCAGGCCGTGTGCAACGGCGGCCTCAGGATCGAGGAAGCGACCGCCGTCGGAAAAGGAGTCGGGTGTGACGTTGAGGACGCCCATGACGGCACCCGGCACGTAGACCCGGGGACCGTCGGGAGAGCCTGCCATGTGGGCCCGATTCGGGCTCAGTGCCGGCCCTGTTCGATGAAGCGCATGGCCTCGAGGCGGGTCGAGACCTCGGCCCGGAACACTCCGTGCACCGCCGAGGTGACGGTGATCGCACCGGGCTTCGCCACGCCCCGCATCGACATGCAGAGGTGCTCGGCCTCGATGACGACCAGGGTCCCCTGGGGGTCGAGGGTCCTCTGGATGGCGTCCGCAACCTGTGAGGTGAGGCGCTCCTGGATCTGCGGGCGCCTGGAATAGCCCTCGACGAGTCGGGCCAGCTTTGAGAGACCGGTGATCATGCCTCCCTTCTGCGGAATGTACGCCACGTGCGCCCGACCGATGAACGGCAACAGGTGGTGCTCGCAGAGCGAGTAGAGCGCAATGTCGCGGACCATCACCATCTCGTCGTGGTCGACGTCGAACGTCCTGATGAGGTGCTCGGACGGATCCTCGTGGATGCCGCTGCACACCTCCGCATACATGCGGGCAACCCGGGCAGGGGTCTCCCGCAGGCCGTTGCGGTCGACGTCCTCGCCGATGGCCGCGAGGATCTCGCGGACGGCTGCCTCGATGCGGCCGAGGTCGACCACCGGCTCGTCGCTCACGAGCCGGGCCCTGCGTCGTCGGTCGGTTCGGCGCCCTGGTCGAGAACCCTGATCTCGGTCAGGTTCCGGAACCGCTCGGCCACGTCGAGCCCGTAGCCCACGAGGAAGTCGTCGGGCACCCGGAAGCCCACGTACCGCAGCGTGGCCTCGTCGTAGTCGTCGCTGTCACGGACCAGCAGGGCGCAGACCTCGAGGCTGGCCGGGTTCCGGGACATCAGGATCTTGCGCAGATAGCCGAGGGTGAGTCCGCTGTCGACGATGTCCTCGACGAGGATGACATCGCGATCGGCCAGGTCGAGGTCGAGGTCCTTCACTATGCGCACCACACCCGACGACCGGGTCGAATGCCCATAGGAGGACACCGCCATGAAGTCGAACTCTACGGGCAGGTCCACGGCCCGAGCCAGGTCGCTCATGAACATGAAGGCACCCTTGAGCACCCCGACCAGCAGCGGGGCACGACCCGCATAGTCGGCGGTGATCGAAGCGCCCAACTCGGCTACGCGGGTGGCCAGTTCCCCCTCAGAGATGAGGACCCGGCCGGGGACGAGAGACTCCGGGGAGGTGCTACCCATGGCGCCCGACCCTAGCGGCCGCCACCGACAGGCCCGTCCTCCGGAACCGGCCGCAGCCTGCCCCCGGAGCGCTCGACGCGCAGTCCCCCGGCCACCTCGGTCGCACGGACAAGACCGCCGGCCACGTCCAGAACCCGGTCGACGGCGGCGGCATCGGGCGGTCGCCCGCCGAGCAGTCCGGTGAGCCATCCCCGCAGTGCGAGGCGGGCCAGTTCGGGCGACAGCCCGGCCAGCATCCGGGCATCGGTCGGGTCGATGTCCTCGACGAGTGCGTCGAGCAGGACCACGGCCTCTCGGGCCCGCTGGGCGTGTCGGGCCAGCAGCAGTACCGGGTCACGGTCGGAGACCTCGGCGAGGAGGGGCAGCACCTCGTGGCGGATGCGATTGCGGACGAAACGGGGATCGGTGTTCATGGGATCGTCCAGCGGCTCGAGCCCACAATCGGCACAGAGCGCCCGGGTCTCGCTGCGACGCAGATCCAGCAACGGCCTCCGATCCGGATCGCCGATGCCGGCTACGCCGTGGATGCCCGCCCCGCGCAGGAGGTTCAGCAACACCGTCTCGGCCTGATCGTCGGCCGTGTGGCCGGTGAACACGCCTTCCGGGAGAACACCGAGCCGTGCCTCCCGCGCCCGGGCCTCGAGGTTCGGTCCGTCTACGACCGGGGCGGTGACCGAGACGGCAGCAGCGCCCAACGAGGCGGCAACCGCCGCCACCCGGGCGCCCTCCACGTCGGAACCGGGTCGAAGTCCGTGGTCGACGTGCCAGGCCGTGACGGTCAGGCCCGCCTCGACGGCCAGCAGGAGCAGTGCCAGCGAGTCGGGACCGCCCGACACCGCACAGTCGACGGTGGTCCCGGGCGGCGGGAACACACAGCGGGCGAGCAGGCCGTCGATGTCCATCCGAACGGTGGGCCCGTCAGCCCACCAGCGCTGACATGCGCTCGATCCAGCGGGACGGTTCGCCGATCTCGACCCGGTCGGGCAGGTTGTCCGGGCGTTCCCAGGCCATGTCCAGCAGCGCCGTGCCGCCCTCTGCCTCCACGGCGGCGATGAAGGCCTCGCCCTGCGCATACTGCGCCAGCTTCGCCTCGAGCCCGATCAGCTTCTGGAGCAGCCGGATGATCCCGGTGGCAGAGCGTCGGCGATCGCGCATGACCCGGGCGAAGCGGTCGGCACCCTGCACGTGGCCAGCGCCTGCCCGGTCCATCGTGACGTCGCCATGGCCCTCCAGGAGGCTCATCAGGCCGGTGATCCGGTCGAGGGCCAGTTGCTGCTCCGGCCCGACGACCGCCTCCAGCAGCCCTGCGTTCCCCTGTCGTCCGTTGCCGCCTCGTCGCGCAGCCAGGGCCCGGAGGCGGTCTGCCAACGGTTCGTCCCCGGGGTCGTCCCCGTCGGCATCGACGTCCAGGAGGGATTCGACCAGGCCCAGGTAGTGCCCGCGCATCCAGGGCACGCCCGTGAACTGGGCCCGGTGCGTGACCTCGTGGAGTGCGAGCCAGAGCCGGAAGTCCTCGAGTGGGAATGCGTAGCGGCGCTCGATCGCGACCACGTTCGGGCCCACGTAGTAGACGAGGTCCTGGTCCTCGGCGTCCTCGTCCTCCAGCACCAGCAGGTCGTACTGGCCGAGCACCCGGGTCGACATCCAGCCGAGCACGGCACCCAGTTCGGCCGAACTGATCCACGTGGTGACGGGGGCCAGCTGGCCGGCCGGCCGTTCCGCCATCCTGTCCAGCATCGGACGAAGCAACCGTTGGAGCGATGCCAGGTTCGCCCGGATCCAGTCGGCCCGGTCGACCACTCGGGCGCGGGCTGATCCGTGGAGCGGGATCAGGCCCGTGGTGTCGGCGACGAGTTTCTCGGCGAGGGAGGTGTGGCGGTCGAAGTCCTCGATGAGGTCGAGGCCCTCGTGGGCACGGGCGAAGGGCGCCCGTTCTGCGATTCGGATTGCAACCCTCTCCGCCAACTCCCAGTCGACGGGTGGGGTGGGGCGGGACGCCATGTGGCGTTGTTCCCGGTCGGCGGGGCTAGCGCCGGGGGTACCGGGTGGAGGAGACCTTCTGGAAGTAGCCGACCAGGGTGGCGATGCAGAGTGCGACGCCGCCGACCACGAGGGGTACGGCCAACCAGTAGTGCCAGATCACGCCGGCGAGAACGTTCATGGCGGGCATCCTAGGGGGTCGGTCGGAACGAGCCCCACATGTCGGGGAGCGCCACTCCGGGTGGAGGCAAGACGAGCCCGCGCGGGGAATCGAACCCCGGACCTGCTCATTACGAGTGAGCCGCTCTTCCGACTGAGCTACACGGGCGCAGGGCGCAAGCGTAGCGAGGTGCCCGTTCTGTCAGAACCGGGTTGGCGGCCGTTCAGGCCCGCTCGAGCGGGGCCCATGCCAGAAGCAGGCGCTTCTCCCCCACCGACGCGAAGCGCACCATGGCCTCGCTGCGGTCGCCCTCGCCGGAAACCGACTCCACGATGCCCTCGCCCCAGGCCCCGTGCCGGACCTGATCACCGACGTCGAGGCCGAGCTCGTGTGCTCCACTGGGGGACGGGCCCCGTGGCACACCGGCACCGATGACGGACCCGGAAGGCTCATCGTCGGCCGAGGCCACCACCTGGGAGCCGGCATCGTCGTCCGACCACCGGTCGGCTCGCCCACGGCGACGCTCCGAACCACTGCCCCACCCGCTGTCACGGGGACGACGGACCTTGTGGCTGTCCTCGGACTCGGCGATGAGCCCCTCGGGGATCTCGTCGAGGAAGCGGCTGGGCGGGTTGTACTGGGTGGAGCCGTGGAGCATCCGGGACCAGGCGTGGCTGACGTGGAGCCGCTCGCGTGCCCGGGTGATGGCCACGTAGGCGAGGCGCCGCTCCTCCTCCAGCTGCTGCGGATCACCGAGCGCCCGCAGGTGCGGGAACACGCCCTCCTCCACGCCGGCGATGAACACCACCGGGAACTCGAGTCCCTTGGCGGCATGCATCGTCATGAGCAGCACCTGGCCACCGTCGCCGGCGTCCTGTTCGGCGGCAGCCCCGGCGTCGGGCAACTGGTCCGTGTCGGCCACCAGGCCCACCTGCTCGAGGTACTCGTCGACCGAGTCGAACTCGGAGGCGACGCCGACGAGCTCCGCCAGGTTCTCGATGCGGCCCTCGGCCTCGATGGTGTGCTCGGCCCGCAGTTCGTCAAGGTAGCCGGAGGCGTCGAGCGCCGTTTCGAGCACCGTGGCCGGCCCGTCGTCGAACCGTGCGACCAGGGTCTCGAGCAGGTCGAGGAACGACCGGATGCCGCCGATGGCACGACCCGAGACGCCGGCCTCGTCGGCGTGGCCCAACGCCTCGACGAAGCCGATGCCGGCCTGGGCCGCCCGGGCGTCGACCTTGGCGACCGAGGTGTCGCCGACGCCCCGCTTGGGAACGTTGAGGACCCGTCGGGCGGCGACCTCGTCGGCCGGGTTGGCGACCAGCCGCAGGTAGGCGAGTGCGTCGCGGACCTCGCGACGGTCGTAGAAGCGGGTGCCACCGATCACCTTGTAGGGCACGCCGAACCGGACGAACTGCTCCTCGATGGCTCGGCTCTGGGCGTTGGTGCGGTAGAAGACCGCCATCTCGGGCCACCGGTACCGGCCGCTGTCGTGGAAGCCGGTGATGCGGCGGGTGATCCAGCGGGCCTCGTCGTCCTCGTCGTTGGCCCGGTAGCGGACGATGCGCTCGCCCCGTCCGGCATCGGTCCAGAGTTCCTTGGGCGTCCGGTCCTCGTTCCTGGTGATGACGGCATTGGCGGCGTCGAGGATGACCTGGGTGGAGCGGTAGTTCTGGTCGAGCACGATGACGGTGGCATCGGGGAAGGCCTGTTCGAACTCGAGGATGTTGCGGACGTCGGCCCCACGGAACTGGTAGATCGACTGGTCGCTGTCGCCGACCACGCAGACGTTCCGGTGCTCGGCACCGAGCAGCAACACGAGTTCGTTCTGGACCGAGTTGGTGTCCTGGTACTCGTCGACGAGCACGTGTTCGAATCGGCGCCGGTGGTCGGCGAGCACCTCGGGATGTTCGCTCAGGAGCCGAACGGCGTTGGCCAGCAGGTCGTCGAAGTCCATGGCCCCCGCCTGCTGCAGGCGACCCTGGTAGCGCAGGAACACCTCGGCGACCCGGGCCTCGGCGGGGCCGGTCGCCCGGTCGGCGTACTGCGCAGCGTCGAGGCCGTCGTTCTTGGCCGCAGAGATCGCCGCCTGGATGCCACGGGCCGGAAAGCGCTTGACGTCGAGCCCGAGGTCGCGCACCACGTGTCCGACGAGGCGCACGCTGTCGCCCTGGTCGTAGATGCTGAACCGGGACGGATAGCCGATGCGTTGGGCGTCGCGGCGCAGGATGCGGACGCACGCCGAGTGGAAGGTCGACACCCACATGCGGTGGGCGACGGGACCCACCAGATCGGCAACCCGTTCCTTCATCTCGCCGGCGGCCTTGTTGGTGAAGGTGATGGCCAGGATCCCGAACGGCGAGACCCCGTCTTCGGCGATGAGGTGGGCGATGCGTCGGGTGAGGACCCGGGTCTTGCCGGAACCGGCGCCGGCGACGATCAGCAACGGACCCGACGGGTGGGTGACGGCGTCGAGTTGTGCCGGGTTCAGGCCCTCGTCGATTCGGGAAGGGTCGATCTGCTGCTCCATCGGCGCGCACCCTACCGGCGGCCTGTGGCCGGGACCGGGGCCTTGGCTAGGGTCTGCGGCCATGCCACGTGCCTTCCGCTTCTCGATTTCGGCTTCCGCACCCCGACCTGCCGCCGAATGGCGGGAGTTGGGTCGTCGCGCCGAGGACCTCGGGTTCTCGACGCTGTCGATGCCCGACCACCTCGACGCCGAGATGGCACCGCTGATCGCCCTCGCCGTCGCCGCCGAGGCCACCCGCGACCTGCGCCTCGCAACGCTCGTGCTCGGCAACGACTACCGCAACCCGGCGTTCCTGCACAAGCAGGCGGCGACCCTCGACCTGCTCTCCGACGGCCGCCTCGAGTTGGGCATCGGCGCCGGCTGGCAGTCGTCCGACTATGAGCGGGCCGGGATCGGGATGGACCGGCCGGGCCTGCGGATCGAGCGCCTGGCCGAGGCCATCACCGTGCTCAGGGGCCTGTTCGCCGAGGGTCCGTTCGACTTCGCCGGCGACCACTACACCATCAGCGGCCTCGACGGGCAGCCCGAGTGCATCCAGAAGCCGCACCCCCCGTTCATCATCGCCGGTGGCGGCCGCCAGGTGCTGTCCCTCGCCGCCCGCGAGGCCGACATCGTCGGCCTCAACGCCAACCTGTATGCCGGGGTGATCGACCAGCGGGCCGGGCCCAGCGCCACCCCCGCGGCTACCGACGAGAAGTTGGGCTGGATCAGCGGGGCGGCCGGCGACCGCTTCGTCGACCTCGAACTCCAGACCCGGGTCCACATCGCCACCATCACCGACGATCCGGAGTCGATTGCAGACCTCATGGCGCCTGCGCTGGGCATCGACCCCGAGGAGGCCCTGGCGTCCCCGCACGTCCTGGTGGGCTCGGTCGGACAGTGCGTCGAGACCGTGTTGATGTGGCGGGAGCGGTGGGGGCTCTCCTACATCGGCATCAGCGAGGACGCCATGGTCGAGTTCGCCCCGGTGGTCGAGGCCCTGGCGGGCGTCTAGCCCACTCCCTTCCCCTACCAGAGTCGGTCCGTGTAGGTGTCGGTCCCTACGACCGTCCGGAAGAAGGGCGCCGCAGACGTGACGCGGCCGAGGCCCGACGCCTCGACCCGGGTTCCGTACTCCACGAAGCGGTCCCAGCAGGCTCGAGGGTCGTCCTCCAGGAAGAAGACCTGCAGGATCGACCGGTCGTTGAGGGGCGGCGATCCGAGATCCATCGGGGCGTTGCTGGTCATGTCGTCGCGGGGCACGGCGGTCCAGGCCGAACACGAGGCGACCGGCCCTCCCTCGAACACCGGAGGAAGGCCCTCGGAGGCCAGCCAGGCGTCCAGGTCGGCCTGCTCGACGCCGTTCGCCCGCTCGACCGCGACCGATGCGATCCCGGCGTAGTGGTGGTCGAGCGCCACCTCGACGGGGATGGGATCGTCGTCGCGGTAGTGGTCTGCGTGGTGCAGGTAGAGGACGGTGTGGGCGTGGGTGCGCTCGTTGAATCCCCGGCCGGCCGTGTAGAGCTTGACCACCTGGTCGGCGCCCCACGCGAAGTGGTCGTCGTGGTGGCCGGCCTCGACCCAGTAGATGGCCACATAGGAGCCGCGGTCGACGGGGTCGTTGACGGAGTTCCCCTCCACCGGAAAGCGCAGGTCCTTCAACTCGCGGGTGGCGACCCAGCGGCTCCCGGCGAAGCACCAGGGGCCGGTCATGCAGCCGCCGTAGAAGTGGTCCCGCTCGTACCAGCGGTTGTAGGCGACCTCGTGTCCCTCGTGGGGGTCGACGAGCGTGTACAGCATGCTGCCTACCCTGATCGGGTACTCGGGTGGGCCGGTCGGGGCCATGGATACTCCTCGTTGGCGCGTGGCCGACAGCCTGATCCCTGTCAAGCCTGCGGTGCAAACCGCCTCAGCGGCGGTCGATCAGGATGGTGGCCGTTCCCCGGCCGATCCGGCCCTCGAGGTCGTAGAGGACCGCCTCGGACAGGCCGATTCCGTCGCCGACGTTCTTGTGGAGGCCCCGTAGGCCGATCCACTCCCCGACCGGGTCCCGGAACGTGTGGAGGTCGAGGTCGACGTTGACCGTCAGCCACTCGTTGGGCTCGAGGTGGCCGGCAACCATGCTGAGCATGTCCGCCACCGCGGCCATCCGCACGTAGGGCGAGGTCGGGATCCCGGCTACGAACTGGCGGTACATCCGCAGCCAGAGCAGGCCGGGAGCGCCGGTGCGGAACTCACCCCCGGGACGGCGCAGTTCGACGCCTTGGAGGAACCCCGGAATGCCGGTCCCCGGCATGGTGAGGGTCGCCGACTCGTCAGGCAGCGGCGGAGGTTCGTCCTCGTCGTGGCGCATGAGGTCTTCGTCGAAGGGTGTCGCCGAGTCGCTGACGCGGAGTCGGACCGTCATCGACCGGGCCACCTCCTGCTCCCCGTCGAACAGCGAGGAGCGGACGACCTGGAGTCGTCGACCGTCGCGCACCACCTCGGTCTCGCCCCGTAGCGGGCGCATCGGCGCTCCGCGCATGAGTTCGACGGTGTGCCGGCAGATGCGCATGGGCACGCTCGTGGGCACCGTCTCGACGAGGTGGGCGAGGATGCCCGACACGGACCCGCCGTGCTGTTCGTCCGGGTTCCACGGCCCGCCGGCCAGGGGACCCGGTAGCACACGCTCGCCGTCGATCCGGAAGACGGCCTCACCCTGCATGGCGTCAGGCATTGCGACCCAACAGCGCAAGGAGGCGCACCCCTGCCGGCGAATCCTCTGGAGGAAGCACCGGCTCGCCGAAGGCACCCCGCAGCACCGAACCATCCTCCATGGAACCGACGAACGGCAACCAGAAGTCGAGGCAGTGCTCAGCAGGGCCCTCGGGCAACTCGACGTCGATGCCGCATGCCCGGGCCAGGTCCCAGCCGTGGACCAGGTTCTCGGTGACTCGAAATCCCACGATCACGGAACCGGACAGCTCGCCGACCGGGTGGGGGTACACGGTGTCGAACACACCGTCGACGGTTGCCGCTTCGAGGGCGGCAAGGGCGGTCCCTCGCCACGTCGCCATGGGGCTCGGGCCCAGAACCGTGGTGTCGACATCGGCTGCCGGCGCTCCCCCACCTCCCTGGAGCAGGCCGGCGACCATGGCCTCGCCGACGATCAGGTGGGCGACCAGGGACCGGACGTCCCAGCCGTCACAGGGCGTGGGGTTCGCCCAGTCGTCGTCACGAACGGCCGTCAGGGCCTCGCCGAAGAACGCAGCCGCCTGCCGGTAGTCACCGATCAGGTCGTCGACGACTACTCCCATTCGATCGTGCCGGGCGGCTTGGAGGTGATGTCGTAGGCGACCCGGTTGACGCCGTCGACCTCGTTGATGATGCGACTCGACATCGTTTCGAGCAGGTCGTGTGGGAGCCGGGCCCAGTCGGCGGTCATGGCGTCCTCGCTGGTGACCGCCCGGATGATGATGGGCCAGCCGTAGGTGCGCTCGTCGCCCATTACGCCGACCGAGCGAATGTCGGCCAGCACGGCGAACGACTGCCAGACCTCGCGTTCGAGGCCGGCTCCGGCTATCTCCTCGCGCACGATCAGGTCGGCGGCCTGGAGGGTGGCGACCTTGTCGGGTGTGACCTCGCCGATGATGCGCACACCGAGGCCGGGCCCCGGGAAGGGCTGGCGCCAGACGATCTCGTCGGGGAGGCCCAACTCCGAGCCGACGGCACGCACCTCGTCCTTGAACAGGTTGCGCAGCGGCTCGACCAGTTCGAAGTCGAGGTCCTCGGGCAGGCCTCCCACGTTGTGGTGGCTCTTGATCCTGGCGGCGTCCCTGGTACCAGACTCGATGACATCCGGGTAGAGGGTGCCCTGGACGAGGAACCGGGCATCCTCGATGCCGCCCGAAGCGTCCTCGAAGACCCGGATGAACAACTCGCCGATGGCCCTGCGCTTGTCCTCGGGCTCGGTGATGCCGGCGAGGCGTTCGAAGAACCGGTCGGCTGCCCGCACATGGATGAGTTCGATGCCCTGGTGCCGCTGGAAGGTCTCGACGACCTGCTCACCCTCACCTGCCCGCATCAACCCGGTGTCGACGAACACGCAGGTGAGCTGCGGGCCGATGGCCTCGTGGACGAGGGCGGCGGCGACGGCGGAGTCGACACCACCGGAGAGTCCGCAGATGGCCCGACCGGTGCCGACCTGGGCGCGGATCGCATCGACCGACGACTCGATGACCGAGGTCATGGTCCAGTCGCCGGCAGCACCGCACACGTCGACGAGGAAGCGCCGCAGGACATCCTGGCCGCACGGGGTGTGGTGCACCTCTGGGTGGAACTGCACCCCGTAGAGGCCCCGGTCGGGTGCCTCGAAGGCCGCCACGGGGGCATCCGGTGATGAGGCGTTGGTGTGGGAACCGTCGGGACCGTCGGTGATGGCGTCGAAGTGGCTCATCCAGACCGGCTGCGTCCCCGCACCGGCGTCGGCCAGAAGGGTGCCGGGATCGGACACGGTCAGGTCGGTACGGCCGTACTCGCCCCGTTCGTTGCGCCCCACGTTGCCGCCGCACTGGTGGGCGATGAGTTGGGCGCCGTAGCAGATGCCGAGGATCGGCACCCCGAGTTCGTAGACGCCCGGATCGATGCGCGGGGCGCCGTCGACGTGGACCGATGCAGGTCCTCCTGAGAAGATGATCCCGGTGGGCTGCCGTTCGGCAAACTCGGCGGCGGTCAGGTCGTGGGGGACGATTTCGCTGAAGACATTCGCCTCGCGCACCCGCCGGGCGATCAACTGGGCGTACTGCGCCCCGAAGTCGACGATCAGGACGCGGTCGTCGGCAACGGCGGTTCCGCTGGAGGCGGGGGTCACGAACGGGTCACGCAGGGCGGGCCGGTCGCCGGACGGCGACTAGTGGCCCATCCCGACGCCCTGGGCCTTCTGGAGCGACTTCCCCTCGGTCTGAAGGGCTGGGGCCACCATGACCTCGGCCTTCTGGAACTCCTTGATGTCGACGTAGCCACAGGTGGCCATCGACGTGCGGAGGGCACCGAACAGGTTGAGGCGGCCGTCGTTTTCGTGGGCCGGGCCGAGGAGGATCTCTTCGAGCGTGCCCCGTACGACGGTCTGGACCCTGGCGCCACGTGGGAGCGTGGGGTGGAAGGTCGCCATGCCCCAGTGGTAGCCCTGACCGGGTGCCTCGACGGCCGCGGCCAGAGGGGAGCCGATCATGACGGCGTCAGCGCCGCAGACGATGGCCTTGGAGATGTCGCCGCCTGTGGCCATGCCACCGTCGGCGATGACCTGGCAGTAGACGCCGGTCTCGTCGAGGTGGCGCATGCGGGCAGACCGGACGTCGGCTATGGCGGTGGCCTGGGGAACGCCGATGCCGAGCACCCCGCGGGTGGTACAGGCGTGGCCGGGGCCGACGCCGACGAGGATGCCGGTGGCACCCGTGCGCATGAGGTGCAGGGCGGCCTTGTACGTGGAGCAGCCACCGACGATCACGGGGATGTCGAGGCTGCGGATGAAGGTCTTGAGGTTGAGCGGCTCGGCGGTGGTCGAGACGTGCTCGGCGGACACCACCGTGCCCTGGATGACGAGGATGTCGAGTTCGCCCTCGAGGATGTGGGGCAGGAGCACCTCGGTGCGCTGTGGGGTGACCGAGGCGCAGGACACCACGCCAGCCTCGTTGATCTGGTGGATGCGCTGCGTGACGAGCTCGGGGCGGATGGGCTCCTGGTAGAGCTCCTGCATCCGCTGGGTGGCCTTCTCGGTGGGTTGGGAGGCAATCTCGGCGAGCACACCGTCGGCGTCCTCGAAGCGGGTCCAGAGGCCCTCGAGGTTGAGCACCGCGACGCCACCGAGGCGGCCGATCTCGATGGCCGTGGTGGGGCTGACGACACCGTCCATGGCCGACGCCATGAGCGGCAGGTCGAAGCGGTAGGCGTCCATCTTCCAGGTGATGTCGACGTCGCCGGGGTCGCGGGTGCGGCGGCTGGGCAGGATGGCGATGTCGTCGAAGCCGTACGCCCGGCGTCCGCTCTTGCCCAGTCCGATCTCGATCTCCGGCATGCCCTCGGCCCCTTGTCGCTCCCTTGGGAAAGGGCGAGTCTAGCGGTGCGGGCGCCCACCCGAGGGAGGGACGCTGCCTCCCGAACCGACCGGATCAGGCCAACTCGTCGAGCAGGACACCCAGCCGTTCAACGTGTTCTGCGGTGGTCCAGGTGCCGCCGACGGCGACCCGCAGGACGTACCGGTCGTCGAGCTTCGTGTGGGTGAGGAAGGCCTCGCCCGTGGCATTGACGGCGGCGTGGAGTGCCTCGGTGGCCTCGTCGCCGTCGACGTGGCGCAGGCACACGAGGGAGAGCGAACGGGTGGCGGCAAGCTCCAGGCGGGGGTTGGCTTCGATGCGCTCCGCCAGGGCAGTTGCAGCGGCAACGTGGTGGCGGATGTGGGCCCGGAGACCCTCGGCGCCGTAGCTGCGCAGCACGAACCAGAGCTTGAGCGAACGGAACCTCCGACCCAACGGGACCTGCCAGTCGCGGTAGTCGATGACCTCGCCGGCGTCGCTGGCGGCGTTGCGGAGGTATTCGGGGAGGATCGACAGCGAGTCGAGCAGCGGCTCCCGGTCGGCGACGTAGAAGGCGGAGCAGTCGAAGTTGGTGAGCAGCCACTTGTGCGGGTTGAAGCAGTAGCTGTCGGCTGCTTCGAGGCCGTCGAGGATGTGCCGGTACTCGGGGCTCACGGCGGCCGAACCGGCCCATGCGGCGTCGACGTGGAGCCAGGCACCGGCCGCTGCGGCGATCTCGGCGATGGCGGGCAGCGGATCGACGGCCCCTGACGAGGTGGTGCCCACCGTGGCGATGACGACACACGGCACCAGCCCCGCCTCCTGGTCGGCGGCGATGGTGGCGGCAAGGGCGCCGGGGTCCATGGCGTGGCCGGCGTCGGTGGCGATCGACCGCAGTTGGTCGGCGGCGAAGCCCGCCACCCGAACCCCCTTCTCTACCGAAGAGTGGGCCTGCGACGAGGTGTAGGCACGCAGGCTCGGCAGGGCAACCGCTCCGCCACTGCGGTCGCGGGCAGCGAGGATGGCGCACAGCGTGGCCGACGACGCCGAGTCCTGTATGACGCCACCGCCGGTGCCATCGGAACGGAAACGGTCGGGCAGGCCACACAGGTCGATCAGCCAGTCGAGGACGTGGGTCTCGAGTTCGGTGCAGGCCGGGCCGGTGGACCAGAGCATCCCCTGGGTGCCGAGGCCCGACGAGAGCAGGTCGCCGAGCACCGACGGCGGCGACGAGTTGCCGGGGAAGTAGCCGTAGAACCCGGGATGCTGCCACTGGGTGAGTGCCGGGGCGATGAGGCGGTCGACATCGTCGAGCAGTGCCTCGAACGGCTCGCCCACCTCGGGGGCGTGGGCCGGGAGGGATGCACGCACGTCACCCGGTGGCACGTCCGGCACGATCGGCCGGTCGGCGACCCCGGCGAGGAAGTCGGCCAACCAGTCGATGGCGGCATGGCCGGCCGCCCGGAACTCATCGGGCGTCTGGTGCGTGGGAGGGAGAGGTTCAGGCATCGGCGGGAACGTATCCCTGATCGTCCTCGATGCCCAATGCAAGGCACAGCAGTTGGCGCAGGATCGCCGCCGTGGCACCCCACACGGTGTCGCCCACCAGTTCGAAGAACGAGAGACGCCAGGGCCCTCCCGGGAAGTCCCATTCCTCCTCCCGGTACACGCCGTCGAGCAGTAGTTCCGCCAGCGGGACGTGGAGGACCGCCTCGACCTCGTCTGGGTTGGCGTCCAGGTCGGGGCGGCCGGGCAGCAGCGCCACGAAGGGGTAGATGATGCTGCCGCTGCCGACGGTGGTCAGCAGGTCCATGTGCCCGACGAGGCTGGGGGTCGTCGGGTCGAGTGCGGTCTCCTCATGGGCCTCACGTATGGCGGTGGCCCAGAGATCCGGATCGTCGGGGTCGTGGCGACCCCCGGGGAAGCTCACCTCGTGGCTGTGGGAGGCCAGACGGGGCGAACGGCGGGTGAGCACCACGTGGGGCCCGTCGTCGTCGTAGATGGCGACGAGGACGCCCGCCGACCGTTCATCGCCGGTGTGCTGCCGGCCCCTGACCCCGGCCGGTTCACGGCCCTCCAGGACGGCGAGGAGGCGTTCCATCGTGATCGTGCGGTCGGCCAGGCCGGTCCATGGGGCAGGATCGCCGGGTCGCCAATCCGCCGGGCGGGGGATGTGCTGCGGACCGCCTCGGCCCGCCGGGATTCTCACGCCTCGGCCAGGTCGCCCAGCAGGTCGACGAGACCGCCGTCGGCGAGCCCCTGCGCCACCTCGAGCGGCACGACCTTCCCCCGCTCCCAGCCCTGCCAGAGTTCGGCCAGGTCGGTCGCACCATCGCCGGCGGCGGCGAGTACCTCGGGCAGTCGGCCGGTCTTGAGATTCGCCAGCATGCGCCCGGGCAGGGTCTCGCCCCGCACCCACTCGGCGAACTGCCCCGCCAGCTTCGCCGGATCCGGCGCCGGCCGGGGGTTCTCGGCAGCGACGTCTTCCATGCCCGGAGGGTACCGCCACCCCCGAAAACGACGGGAGCCGGGCCCCGCGGCCCGGCTCCACATCGAAGGTCGCCCCCTGCAGGAGGCGGAAACCTCGCTACATCATGCCGCCCATGCCGCCCATGCCGCCCATGGGGTCCATGCCGCCGGCGGGCATCGCCGGTGCGGGCTCGGGCTTGTCGGCCACGAGCGCCTCGGTGGTGAGCAGCAGGGCTGCGATCGACGCTGCATTCTGCAGCGCCGCACGGGTCACCATGGCCGGGTCGATGACGCCGGCTTCCACCAGGTCCTCGAGCTCGCCGGTGGCGGCGTTGAGGCCGACGTTGCCGCTGGACTGCTCGACCTCGCGCACCATGACGGCACCCTCGAAGCCGGCATTGTCGGCGATCAGCCGTGTCGGGGCCTCCAGGGCCGAGTGCACGATGCGGGCACCGGTGGCCTCGTCACCGGAGAGGCTCTCGCCAACCTCGGCAACGGCCGCACGGGCACGCAGCAGGGCGGTGCCGCCGCCGGCGACCACACCCTCCTCGATCGCCGCACGGGTCGCCGAGAGGGCGTCCTCGATGCGGTGCTTCTTTTCCTTGAGCTCCACCTCGGTGGCAGCGCCGACCTGGACGAGGGCCACACCCCCGGCCAGCTTGGCGAGGCGCTCCTGGAGCTTCTCGCGGTCCCAGTCGGAGTCGGTGTTGTCGATCTCGGCCTTGATCTGGTTGATCCGGCCCTCGACGTCGGCGGAATCGCCGGCACCCTCGACGATGGTGGTGTCGTCCTTGGTGACAACCACCTTGCGGGCGCTGCCCAGCATGTCGAGCGTGATGGCGTCGAGCTTGAGGCCGACCTCCTCGGCGATGACCTGGCCACCCGTGAGGGTCGCCATGTCCTGGAGCATCGCCTTGCGACGCTCGCCGAAGCCGGGGGCCTTGAGGGCCACCGAGCTGAAGGTGCCACGGATCCGGTTGACGACCAACGTGGCCAGGGCCTCGCCCTCGACGTCCTCGGCGATGATCAGCAGCGGGCGACCCGACTGCATGACCTTTTCGAGTACCGGCAGCATGTCCTGGACCGAGCTGATCTTGCCCTGGTTGAGCAGGATGTACGCATCTTCGAGGACCGCCTCCTGACGCTCCGAGTCGGTCACGAAGTAAGGCGACAGGTAGCCCTTGTCGAACTGCATGCCCTCGACGAAGTCGAGGTCCATGCCGAACGTGTTGGACTCCTCGACCGTGACCACACCGTCCTTGCCCACCTTGTCGATGGCATCGGCGATGATGCCACCGATCTCGGTGTCGGCAGCCGAGATGGCGGCCACGTTGGCGATCTGGTCCTTGGAGTCGTCGACGCGAACGGCCTGGTCGGCGATGGTGTCGACGGCCGCACGAACGGCCTGCTCGATGCCCCGCTTGAGGCCGATCGGGTTCGCACCGGCGGCCACGTTGCGCAGGCCCTCGCGAACCAGTGCCTGGGCCAGCACTGTGGCGGTGGTGGTGCCGTCGCCGGCGATGTCGTTGGTCTTGGTTGCGACCTCCTTCACCAGCTGGGCGCCCATGTTCTCGAAGGCATCCTCGAGCTCGACCTCGCGGGCGATCGAGACGCCGTCGTTGGTGATGGTGGGTGCGCCGAACTTCTTGTCGAGGACGACGTTGCGACCACGTGGGCCGAGCGTCACCTTGACGGCATCGGCCAGCTTGTTGACACCGGCCTCGAGGCCGCGGCGAGCCTCTTCGTTGAATGTGAGGATCTTTGTCATCAGGCGCCTACTTGACGATGGCGAGCACGTCGCGGGCGTTGAGGATCAGGAGGTCCTCGCCTTCGACCGTGATCTCGGTCCCGCCGTACTTGCTGTAGACGACGGTGTCGCCGACCGAGACGTCCATCGGCACGATCTCACCGGTGTTCTCGGAGCGGCGGCCGGGGCCGATGGCCAGAACGTCGCCCTGTTGGGGCTTTTCCTTGGCTGTATCGGGGATCACCAGGCCGCTGGCCGTGGTGGCCTCGAACTCGCTGGGGCGGACCACGATGCGGTCCTCCAGGGGCTGCAGGTTCATGGAGCGCTTCTTCCCTCTTCGTTGGTTGACACGGCTGCCGGAAGTGGCCGCCGATTGGACCCAGAGCACTCTTGGCACTCTCGGTTGACGAGTGCCAACGATACGGTCGACCAACGGGTGTCCCAACGTGGTGGGAGGCTGATTTCTGCCCGCGCAGCGGCAGGAAACGCCCGCTCAGTCGATGAGCGGCAGGCCCTGGTTGGGGTCGGCACCCGTGTCGAGCCGGCTGGGCCCGAACATCGACAGGCGCCACCAGCCGGCGGCGGCCACCATGGCAGCGTTGTCGGTGCACATCGCATGCGATGGCAGGAACGCCCGAACGCCGAGGTCGCCGCAGGTGTCGAGGAACCGCTCCCGTAGCCGGGAGTTGGCAGCCACGCCCCCGCCCAGGCACAGGCCATTCGCCCCCGTTGCCTCGACCGCCCACCTGGCCTTGGTGACGAGCGCGTCCACGACCGCCTCCTGAAACGAGGCCGCCACATCGGCCGTCGGGGCATCGGGCTCGTTGCGGACATGGTTGACCACAGCCGTCTTCAGGCCACTGAACGAAAAGGCGAACCGTCGGTCGTCGGGCAACGTCGCCGGGTTCTCCTGCACCAGCGACCTCGGATAGTCGAACGCCGCCGGGTCTCCCTCGACGGCCAATTCGTCGATGGCCGGGCCCCCCGGATAGCCCAGGCCGAGGTAGCGGGCCACCTTGTCGAAGGCCTCACCGGCGGCGTCGTCGAGTGTGGAGCCCAGCAGGCGGTAGCGGCAGTGGTCCTCCATGAGGACGAGCATCGTGTGGCCACCCGACACCAGCAGGACGACGAGGGGCAGTTCGAGGTCGGGTTCCTCGAGGAACGCGGCGTAGAGGTGTGCCTCGAGGTGGTTGACGGACACGAACGGCACGTCCCACACCAGGGACAGGGCCTTGGCGGCACTCACGCCGATCAACAGCGACCCGGCCAGCCCCGGCCCGGTGGTGGCAGCCACGGCATCGAGGTCGCCGCCGTCGGCTCCGGCCGACACGAGCGCCTCGGCGACGACCGGCACCAGCCGTTCGACGTGGGCCCTTCCGGCGATCTCGGGCACCACCCCACCGAACGGAGCGTGTCGGTCGACCTGGCTGCTGACCACCGAGGAGCGCACCAGCTGCGCCCGCTCGACGACGGCCGCAGCCGTCTCGTCACACGAGGTCTCTATGCCGAGGATCACGTCGCTCATGCGTGGGCCTTCTTCCCCGGTGCCCGTTCGGCCACCCCGACCCGCCTGAGAAACGCCGGCTCGCCGATGTCGTGCACCCACATGACGAGGGCGTCTTCCCTGCCACCCGGTCCATCCTCGTAGTAGCCGGGCCGAATCCCTGCCGGAGCGAAGCCGAAGCGGCGGTAGAGCCCTATGGCCCGTTCGTTCGGTACACGGACCTCGAGGGTCAGGGCATCGAGCCCCCGCCCGACCGCGAACCTGCACAGGGCGCCCAGCAGGCGGCCACCGACGCCTGCCCCCTGCTCGTCGGGGTGCACGGACACCGTGGCTACGTGGCCCTCGTCGGCGACCACGGTCAGTGCGGCGTGGCCGACGACCTCACCGGCCCGATCGGCGACCACGTGGTGCCACCGGTCGACGGCGGCCAACTGTTCGGCTAGCAACCCGGGCGACCACGGTTCCATGTGGACCTGCCGGTCGATGTCGAGTACGACGTCGACATCGGCTTCGACCATCGGGCGCAGCACCACGTCGGTTGCCTCCGGACGGCCGGCGGCGCTCATGCCCCGCCCTCCCGGGTCGACCAGTTGATCTCGGCATCGGGCCTGCGCAGGTACACCGGCTCCAGCTCCCAGGACTGCACGAACTCCTCCCGCATGGCCCTGGCGTGGGCCAGTTGCACGAGCGAACGGGCACTGGGCAGGGCCAGCCCCTGTTCGGCCATCTCGATCCGTCCGATGCCATGGAACGTGTCCGCGTAGCGCAGCGCCCCGTCCCCGACCAGCAGCGCCGGTTCATCGGCAACTGCAAGCTCACCCGCCAGGTCGTCAGGTGTGCAGACGTTCACCTCACGTACCCGCTGGATGCCGCCCGGCACCTTGCGGAAGTGCGCCGTGAACAGTTCGCCACGCCGGGCATCGAGAGCCGTCACGATGAGCTTGCCGCTCCACCGGGCCGGAAAGGCCATCAGGTCGGGGCTGGTGACCGGAATCATCGGTACGCCGAGAGCGTGGGAAATGGCGACAGCGGTCGCTATCCCGACCCGGAGCCCGGTGAACAGGCCGGGCCCGACATCGACGGCGACGGCACCGAGGTCGCTGAGCTCGATTCCCGCCTGTCGCCGCACGAAGTCGATCTGCGGGGCCAGGTTCTCGGCGTGTCGGCGACCCTTCCCGGCATGGGCCGAGGCCAGCACACCCTCATGGCCGCCGATGGCGCATCCCACCTGGGGGCCGGCGCTTTCGATGCCGAGGATCAACATGGGGTGCCCTCCGCAGCTGCCGAACCGTCATCAGCGGGCCCTGGCAGGGCCGCCTCCCGGTCCCTCCACTCCCTGCCTGCCACCCGGAACTCGAGCGTGCGGTCGTCAGGACCGTCGCCCAGACGTATCCGAACCTCGAGATAGCCGCCTTGCAACACCCCGGCGATGGCGTCCCCCCACTCGATCAGGGTGACGGAACGGTCATCTACGAGCTCGGCAAGCCCCAGGTCGGCCACCTCGTCGATGTGGGCCAGCCGGTAGACGTCGAGGTGGTTGACGATCAGTGAGCCCTCGTACCGGTTGGCGAGCGTGAAGGTCGGCGAGGTGACAGGGCTGGTCACGCCGAGCGCCCTGCTGAACCCCTGGGTGAACGTGGTCTTGCCGGCCCCCAGGTCGCCGCACAGCACGATCAGGTCGCCGGCCCGCACCAGCGCCGCCAGGCGGGCGGCCACGATCCGTGTGTCCTCCGCCGACCCGGTGTGCACGATGGCGCTCATCGGGCCATCAGCAGCTTGGCACGGACCAGGTCGGCGCGCAGCTTGGCCAGCACATCGCTGCCTCCCCGGAGGGCGGCGGCCGGGTGGAAGGTCGGCACCAGGCTGCGACCGGCGTACCCGTAGGAGCGACCCCGCAACTTCGTGATGCCGGTACCGGTGTCGAGCAACAGCTTCGAGGCGAAGTTGCCGAGCGTCACGATCACGGCCGGGTCGACCAACTCGACCTGTTCCTCCAGGTACGGGCGGCAGGCGGTGATCTCGTCGGGCCTGGGGTCGCGGTTGCCGGGGGGCCGACACTTGACCACGTTGGCGATGTAGCAGTCGCCGCGCTCGATCCCGACCTCCTCGACCAACAGGCGGTCGAGGAGCTTCCCCGACCGGCCGACGAACGGCACCCCGTGGATGTCCTCCTGGGCGCCCGGGCCCTCACCGACGAACATGAGGTCGGCATCCGGGGATCCGTCGGCGAACACCACCTGTGTCCGGCCGGCGGCGAGACCGCAGAGGGTGCAGCCGGAGGCCTCCTCGGCCAGTAGCGACAGGCGGGTGGGCGCAGGAGACGGGTCGGACACCCGTCAAGCGTACCGACGGGCCTCAGGTGGCGACCCGGACCGCGCGTTCGACCGCTGCCGCGGCCAGCATGCGCACCAGGTCGGGGGCTGCCTCGATCTCTCCCGTTGCCGCTGCAACCAGGGCGTCGCCGTCGGTCGAGAGGTGCACGGGGAACAGCGCTCGGGCCAGGCCGTCGTGTCCGGACTGGGCGACGAGCAGGCACCCGCCCTTGGAAAGATCGGCGTTCGTCACGACGACGCCGATGGTCGTGTTCTGGCGCCCGCCGAAGGCCTCCACGTCGCCGGCCGGCCAGTCGGCGAACGTGCCATCTGCGACAGCACCCGAGGTCGAGCCGTCATCCGGATCGCCGGAGGCATTCACCGCCACGACCGCTGCCACGACCACGTTGCCATGTCGTGCGGTCCCCATGCCGATGCCCCCCGGTCGTGCATGTGCCCGTCCCCGCCAGGTGCCCACCGTTGCACCCGTCCCCGCACCGACCCGTCCCACCGAGACCTCGTCCGACGCCGCCTCGGCGGCCGCCCGACCCTCCGCAGGGCCGGGCCGCACGTCGGCCCCACCCTCGAGCAGGTCGTAGAGCGCCATGGCCACCACGATCGGGACCGGCCCGGCACCCGTGGGGAAACCACGACCCACTTCCTCGAGGTGGCCCACCACCCCGTCGGCGGTAGCGAGGCCGAACGCCGATCCTCCCGTGAGCACCACGGCGTCGATGTGGTCGACGGTCCGCTCTGGGGCCAGCAGGTCGAACTCGCGGGTGGCGGGCGCCCCTCCCCGGACCTCGCCAGAGGCCACCGTTCCCTCGGGCAGCAGGACGACGGTGCAGCCGGTCAGGGCCACGTCGTCGGTCCAGTGGCCGATCCGCACCCCGTCGATCGGGATCCTCATGGTGCCCGACCGTACTGCTCGGCGAGCGTCCCGAGTCGATCGTCGTAGGTGCCGACGACCTTGCGCCAGTCGAAGCGACGCATAGCCGCCGGCAGGCCCTCGCACCGGGCCCGCCACACCGGCAGGTCGGTGAGGACCTCCCGGAGCCGGGTGGTGAGCCCGCCGTCCGGATACAGCGACGACCCGTGCCACGCCTCCGGCACCACCTCGGGATAGCTCAGGCGGTCCGGTAGGACCGGCACGGCACCGGCCGCCACCGCCTCGACCACCGAGATCCCGAAGTACTCCTGGGAGGCGGCGCTGACGACCACGTCGGCCCGCCCGAGCAACTCCACGTAGTCCTTCCGGGGCAGGTGGCCGAACTGCACCACCCGGTCGCCCAGGGTCGAACGTGCCTCGACCATCTCGCGTGGGTCGGTCCGGACGTTTTCGCCGGCGATCGCCACCTCGAAGCCGAGTCCCTCGTCGGCCAGCCTGGCGAGGGTCCGAAACACCACCGCCGGGTTCTTGTCGTGGTCCCACCGGTGGTTCCAGAGCACCAACGGCGGGTCGCCTGCCGGATCGTCCCCGTCGCCCGGGTCCGGCACGTCCGCCAGGTCGACGCCGACCGGCACCACCGAGCATCGCCCCGAGACCTCGCCCAGCATGTGGGCATGGGACTCGTCGGGAGACCGGTCGAGCAGCGCCGGCAGGCCGCCCAGCAGTTCGTCGAGTTGGAAGCGGGAGTTGCACCACACCTCGTCGGCGGCGACCATCGAGCGCCAGTTGGCCAGCGGGAACTCGTCGTCGGCCTTCTGGTTCGGGCTCAGCGGGTAGCCCAACTGGTTCTCGTGCAGGTACAGCACCACCGGAGGGTCGCCGAGGATGCGTCGGGTGAGGCCCAGCCACGCCGGCAGGTCGAACATGCCGCTCGCCAGGACCATGTCGGGTGGGCCGCCGGAGGCAACCACGTCGTGGGTCGCCGCAGCGAGGCTCACCGAGGCCCCGCGCATCCGCCAACGCCAGGAGGTGCCGGGCAGCGACACCGTCACGACCTCGTGCCGGCTGTTGGCGGCGAGGCCCTCTGCCCAGGACGCATGGGACCCGCCGTGGAACGGTTCGACCAGCAGCACCCTGAGCGTCATCGGACCGGCAGCGCCTCAGTGGCGCCTGGGCACGCGGGCCCCGAGGGACACCAGCACCTCGTAGGTGATGGTGTCGAGGGAGGCCGCCACCTCCTCTGCGCTGATGCTCTCGTCACCCTGACTTCCCAGCAGCACCACCTCGTCACCGATCGCCACGTCACCGTCCACCTCGACCACCAACTGGTCCATGGTGACGACGCCACGGATGGGCCGTCGCCGGCCGCCGACCAGCACCGAGCCGCCGTCCCACCAGGCCCTGGTGATCCCGTCGGCATAGCCGATCGGGACCGTCGCCAGGCGGGTCGGTTCCCCGGCCCGCCACCGGCGCCCGTAGGAGACCCCCTCTCCCGCCTCGACGACGTGGACATGGCGGACCTCGCTGCGGAGACGCGCCGCAGGCCGCAGGCCCAGACCCGCACAGGCAGCGGCCAGTTCCGGCGACGGGGACACCCCGTAGATGCCGATACCGGCCCTGACCAGCGACCGGCGGGCCCCGGGACTCGTGATCAGCCCGGCGGTGTTCGCCAGGTGGACCAGCTCGGGATGGACGCCGTGTTCGGCAAGTTCGGCCAGCACGGCGTCGAAGCGCCCGATCTGGACGCCGGTGAACGGATCCGCGGGAGCATCGGCGACGGCGAAGTGCGTGAACACCCCTTCGAGCACCAGTCCCGCTCCGAGCGCCCGGCGGGCCAGGTCCGTGGCATCGGCTGGCGCCGCCCCCACCCGGTGCATCCCGGTATCGACCTTGAGGTGGACGGACGCCCCGGGTGCAGCAGCAGCGAAGGCGTCGATGCCCGCCTCGGAATAGACCGTGGGCCGCACGCCGCCGAGCTCGGCGACCCCGGGCATGTCCCCGGCTTGTGGCTCGCTGAGCACCAGGATCGGGGCATCGAGGCCGGCCGCACGGAGTTCGGCGGCCTCCTCGACCAGCGCTACCGCCAGCCATGACGCGCCGGCCTCGACAGCCGCCCGCGCGACCGGAACGGCCCCGTGTCGGTACCCATCGGCCTTGACGACGGCACACAGCGCCGCCTCCCCCGCCAGGGCGTCCAGCACGCCCACGTTGTGCCGAACGGCGTCCAGGTCGATGTCACACCATGTGGGACGCATCAGGCCGACCCTCCCTGCGACCGATCCACGCCGAGCCGCCCCAGGAGTTCGGGCAGGCACCGGTCGAGGTCGCCTGCGACCACCCCGGTCGTCGGCAGTTCCCGGACCGTCAGGCCGTGTACGACGGCGGCGGCAGCGGCCGCCTCGAGGGGGTCGGCGCCCCGGGCGAGAAAGGCGCCGAGAATCCCCGCAAGGACATCACCCGACCCGGCCGTCGCCAGTCGCTGGTCGCCGGACGCCCCCAGCAGGACCCTGCCGTCGGGAGCGGCAACGACCGTGGTCGGCCCCTTCAGGAGCACGACCGCCCCGCTCCGCACGGCGAAGGCCCGGGTGTCAGCCAGGCGGTCGGCACCGGGACGGGCGCCGGTGAGTCGCTCGAACTCACCGTCGTGGGGCGTGAGGACCGTGGATCCATCCCGTAGCGGCCCGTCGATGGCTCCCAATGCGTTGAGCCCGTCACCGTCGATGACGGCCGGGCCGGGGAAAGAGGAAAGCAGGGAACGGACGGCGTCACCGGAGACCGGCCCGAGGCCAGGACCCAGGACGAGCGCAGCAAAGCGGTCGAGGCCATCCGGTGGGGTCAGGTCCGACGGGATCGGATCGGCCACCACCTCGAGCGGAGCGGCATGCAGCACACCTCCGCCGGGAACCGAAAGCCGTACGTAGCCGGCACCTGACCGTTGGGCGGCACGGGCCGCTAGGTGGGCGGCGCCCTCCATACCCGGCGATCCGGCGACGACCCAACAGGCGCTCTCCCACTTGTGGGCATCACGGGGCCGGGACGGAACCAGTGCCGCCACATCGGACGGCTCGACCAGTTCAGTCCGCAACGAGGTGACGTCAAGGCCGATGTCGACCAGCAGCACCTCACCGCAGTGATCCGGGCCATGCCCGAACAGGTGGCCCGGCTTGAGGGCAGCGAACGCGACAGTCCGCTCGGCGGTCACCGGGGAACCCAGCGGGCAGCCGGTCAGGCCGTCGATGCCGGAGGGCAGGTCGACGGCCAGCACGGGTGAGTCGGTGGCCGGCGCCGAATACGGACGGCGCAGGCCGGTGCCGTACGCGGCGTCGATCACGAGGTCGGCATCGGGGATTGCGGCGGGCGCCGCTTCGGCCTCGAGCACCGTGACCTCCGCACCGAGGTCGCTGAGCCGATCTGCGGCCACGCGCCCGTCGGCACCATTCGATCCTCCTCCGGCGACCACGACGATCCGGCGACCCTCGGCCCCGCCCAGCAGGTCGACGGCCGCCCGGGCCACGGCAGTACCGGCGCGACCCACGAGCACTTCGAACGGCTCGGAAGCGGCGGCGTCGATGGCTGCCATCTCCTCGGGTGTGGCGACCGGCTGCATCCCCTCAGCGTGCCACGACCACGGCCTGGGCCACCGTGTCGGTGTGTGAGATCGTGACCAGCCATCCGGTGACGCCCGCCGCAGCCGCCGTCTCGGCAGCCTCGCCGTGCAGCAGCAGCGAGGGGGCTCCCGACCCGGCCCGGACCACCTCGATGTCGTACATGGCCATGCCCCCGAGTCCGAGGCCCAGGGCCTTGAGGGTGGCCTCCTTGGCGGCGAACCGGCCTGCATAGCGTTCGGCGGGGTCGCTCCGCTGGTCGGCGTAGGCCCGTTCGCCTGGACGGAACAGGCGCTCGCGCAGTCCCGGTGTGCGCTCGAGCGACCGACGGAACCGATCGATGTCGACGAGGTCCGTGCCGATACCGATCATCTGGTGCCCGTTGCTCAGGACCTGTTGCGCAACCGGTCGGCGATGGCCCCGACCTCGTCGATGAGGAGGTCCTCGACCGGGATCGACACCAGAAGGTCGTCCCGCAACGACGGTTCGGTCTCGCAGACGGCGTCTCGGATCTCGCCGTAGCGGTTGTGGTAGCCCTCGAGGACGCTGCGCACGGTGTCCGGTGACAACCGGTCGACGGTCGTGATGTGGAGCAGCGTGAGCCCGACGGCCTCGGCGTCCTTGACCTCGGGCACGAGCACGATCGTCCGGTCGTCACGGGCTCCCCGGGTGACGAGCACCTCGCGGTCGACCGCCACGCGGTGCTTGGTGCCCCGCAGCGCCGGGTCGCGCTCCGTGCGCGAGGGGATGCCGGTCGAGACCCCGCCACGGTCGACGATCGCTGCGATCGGCGTCGAACCTTCGACGTCGTCGAGCCGGTACCGGGTGAATCCGGTTATCTCGGCGACTGCCGGGTCGAGGGCCATGAGCAGGCGAAGCGTCCGGTAGCTGAGACCGTCCCGGGGGGCGCCGGCATCGAGCACCGCCCGGGTGAGTCGGGCCTCGAGGAGGGTCTCGTCGGTCCGTGAAATGCCGACCGTGACGGTCTTGGCCTGGTGCTTGATGGCGTCGACGGGGCGGGTGAGTTCTTCGATGGCGACGGTCAGGGCCGAGGCCAGGTCGTCGAGGACCAGGGCGGGCGTGCCGACCCTGCCGAACTCGCGCTGGTACGACTCGAGTGGTACGTCGCCGAGGGCATACCGGAACAGCGATGCCAGGCGTACCGCCGTTGCCGCCTCGAGGTGCCCATTGAGGCGGCCCGAGCGGAGTTCGTCGTTGAAGCGGCCGGCACAGGGCAGGATGCGCTCGCGTACGGCGTCGACGAGTGCATCGCCCGCCTGACCCCCCGGCGACGCGTCGAGTTCACCGGCCGCCGCCTGCTCGATGGCGGCATGGGCCTCCCGGAGCGGAAGGGCCTGGGCGTCTATCGCCAGGGCGGCTTCGTACCCGAACAGGTGGCCGACCATCGTCGAAAGCACGAAGGCCAGTCGGGGGTGCACCACGGGCACCCCGATGACGTCGAGGGCCTCGGGATACCGCAGGGGGGCATCCGTGACCACGAGGGGCGCCGCCTGGTGGGCCCGGTAGATCGCCACCTCCTTGGCCACGTCGTCGATGGTCGAACCCGACATCCCGGTTGCACAGACGAGGATCAACGGCTCCGAAGAGAGGTCGATGTGCTTCTTGTCCTCGGTGGCGTCGGCAGCGATCGACTTGTAGCAGAGTTCCGACAGCTTGATCCGGATCTCACGTGCGGCGATGAGGTTGGCGCCGTTGCCGACCACCGCCCAGTAGCGGCGTCCGGGTGCATGCCTGGTCGCCAGTTCGGCGATCCGCTCCCGGCCGGCGAAGACCTGCGCCATGGCGTCGGGCAACGTCTGGAGCCCGGCAAGAACGGCTGCGCGGTCGGCAGCGCCCGGGGATCCCACGGCGTCGGCCAGGGCGGCGCCGAGCAGGAAACCCGCCACGGACTGAGCGTAGAAGGCCTTGGTGGAGGCCACGCTCATCTCCACGTCGCGTCCGTCGGAGGTGTAGAGCACCCCGTCGGCACGATCGGTCAGGTCGCTGTTGCGGCGGTTGACGATCGCCAGGACCCGGCCGCCACGTGAACGGACCAGGTCTACGGTGCGATTGGTGTCGGTGGTCGTCCCCGACTGGCTGATGGCGACGACCAGCGTGTCGGACATGTCGGGCCGAAGTCCGAATCCGGAGAGTTCCGTGGCAGGCCGGGAAGAGACGTTGATCCCCGTGCCAACGAGCTCGGCACCGATTGCGGCGGTCACCGCCTCACCTGCGATCGCCGCCGTCCCCTGGCCGATGACGACTATGTTCGAGATGCGCCTCGACGCCAGGTCGGCTCGTAGGGAGTCAGGCGCCACCTCGGGCGCCAACGAGACGGTCAACGTGCCGGAGTCCTCGACGAGCCGACCCCGCAGGGTGGACCGCACGGACTCGGGCGACTCGCCGATCTCCTTCAGCAGGTAGTGGGGATGGTCGCCCCGGTCGATGTCACGGGTGGTGATGTCGGCCCCGACGACTTCGCCGTCGACAAATGGAAGGTCGCGGCCATCGAAGGCCCTGCGGCGCAACCCGGCCAGCGTGCCGGCTGCGGCACCGTCCAACTCGATCAACTGCCCACTGGTCGCTGGGTTGCCCGCCTCGGCCGGTGACTCGCCGTCCATGCGGACGTACTCGGCGCAGAGCTCGACCACGCCATACGGCTCGCTGGCCACCACGAAGGCGTCTTCTGCCAGACCGATGTACAGGGCCTGGCCGCTTCCCCGGAGTGACAGCAGGAGGCGATCGGGTTCCCCGCCGAACGATGCGGCGATGGCGAGCGAGCCCTCGAAGGCCTGGACCGTCCGACGAAACGCCTCATCGGGAGCCACCCCGTCGTCGAGGTGGCGGGCACACAGGAGGGGCACGACCTTGGCATCGGTCGTGATGGCATCGGGTACCTCGAGGCGCTCGGCGACGGCCAGGTCGGCGTGGTTGTCGACGTCGCCGTTTTGCACGGCCGTCACGAAGTGGCTCGGTGCGCCGCCGTCGCTTCCCGTCGAGTCGAGCGGGTGGGCGTTGACCTCGGCGATGATCCCGAAGCTGGCCCACCTGGTGTGCCCGAGAACCGATCCCCGGACCGACTCGCCGGTGAGGCCACGGACCAGGAGGTCGTCGCCGGCCAGCGCCCTGCGCAGCACCGACGTGTTGTCGCCCAACTCGCCGATTTCGGCTGCCGTCTTGACGACCAGGACCAGGCCACCGCCGGGAAGCACCCGGGCGCTCCCCGAACGTAGGAGCAGGTCGGAAGTCCGCGGGGCCAGCATGCTGGCGATTGCCGGATCGTCCAGGTCGAGACCATGGTCCCAGAGGGTGACCTGGAGCCCGGCGGAATCACGGCCGCGTACCTCGAGGCGATCAAGCGCGCTGAGCGCCTGTTGGATCGACAGGAGGACCGCCGTTCCGGATCGGCTGGGCGGGTCGGCTGTAGATGAGAGCGAGGCGACGCCACGGGCAGCCCCCAGGCGGTCGTTGGAGATCGCCCATGCTGCATCCCGGAGCCGGACGAGTGCGACGTTGCCCGCCTCCCGGTCTCCGATCCGGGCACCGATGGCCGCCTCGACGGACGCGAACCTCGTCCGGACCGTCGACATCCGGTCGGCGACGTCTTCGAGCAGTCCGGTGTGGCCCAACAGGGACTCGAGCCCGGGAGCGCCACCCAGCAGGGAGTCGACCTCCTCCAGGCAGGCGGCTGCCTCGGCGAGGCTGACAGGGTCACCGGCGTCGAGCAGGTCGAGAGCCCGTTGGATCGGGGTGACAACGGCTTCGGCGTCGGGAGCCGGGCGGGTGGCGGGGCGCCGAAGCACCGCGATGATGCCGCACATCGTGTCCTGGTTCCTTCCCGCAGCCGTCCGGCTACCCGTCTGGCCGCCTCGGGTTGGATTCTACGCTGTCACCCCTGCGGGGAGTCAGCGCTCCGGTCGGCGATCAGTTTCGCCACCTCACAGAGCTCGTCGGTCAAGCGGTGCGCCAGATCAGCATCGAGGGCCTCGACCATGACCCGGACGACCGGTTCGGTCCCGGAAGGTCGCACCACGACCCGGCCCTCATCGCCCAACAGGTCGGAGGCAGCGGCAATGTCGTCAACCATCGCTGCGACCACCGCCTCACCGGTTCCGGCAACGGTCACGGCACGCAGGACCTGGGGTGCCTTGACCACGAGCCCGGTTGTCCACGACCCGAGGTCGCGTCCACGGCGCCGGGCCGCATCGAGTACCTGGATTCCGGCGAGGAGGCCGTCGCCCGTGGTGGCGAGGTGGCGGAAGATCACATGGCCGGACTGCTCGCCGCCCAGCGTCCAGCCGTTCGACTCGAGCGCCTCGAGGACGTAGCGGTCGCCCACGGCGGTCTCGTGGAAGGCGATGCCCGCTGCGTCGAGGGCACGGCGCAGGCCGAGGTTCGCCATGACCGTCCCGACGACGGTGTCGCCGGTCAGGAGGCCCCGCTCGTGGAGGTCGATTCCGCAGGCGGCCAGGAGGTGGTCGCCGTCGAGAAGGACTCCATCGACGCCGACGGCGACGACCCGGTCGCCATCGCCGTCGAATGCCAGGCCGGCATCGGCCCCGGCGTCGGCCACCGCCTGTTGCAGCCCCTCGGGGTGCATCGATCCGCAACCCTCGTTGATGTTGTAGCCGTCGGGGGCGGCGTTGAGCACGGTGACACCTGCGCCCAGGCGTTCGAGAACGGTGGGGGCGACGGTCGACATGGCACCGTTGGCACAGTCGACGACGAGAGCGAGACCTTCCAGGGCACCGGCTTCGACCGACGCAGCGACCGCCTCGGCCCAACGGTCGTCGGGCACAACGTCGGGCACCGCACGGCCCGTGGCCTCGAGCTCGGGGGTCTCGTCCCAACTGGCCTGGAGTGCGGCCTGTGCGGCATCGTCGAGCTTGTGGCCCCCGACGGCGAAGAGCTTCACGCCGTTGTCGGTCCAGGGGTTGTGCGAGGCGGAGACGACCGCACCGCCGATCCCGTCTGCGGCCGCCATGTGGGCGACAGCAGGCGTGGGAACCATGCCCAGGGGTCGTACCCCTACACCACCGTCGATGAAGCCGTCGGCCAACCAGAGGGCCAGTGCCTCGCCGGAGGCCCGGGTGTCGTGGCCGATGGCGACCTCGTCGGCACCCAGGTGGCCGGCTGCGGCACGGCCGAGGGCGCGCACGACCGACTCGGTGAGCACGGTGTCGGCCCTGGCTCGAACGCCGTCGGTGCCGAAGTGGAGGGCCATGGGAAACTGGGGTCGCGGGTCCGGGCTACCCGGCACGGGCCGCCGACCGCCGCTAGCGCTTGCTGTACTGCGGTGCCTTGCGGGCCTTCTTGAGGCCGTACTTCTTGGACTCCTTCTTGCGATCGTCACGCGTCAGGAGCCCAGCCCGCTTGAGGGCGTCCCGCCGCTCGGGCTCGAGGGCCTCGAGTGCACGGGCGATGCCGAGGCGGAGCGCTCCGGCCTGGCCGGCGGCACCCCCGCCGTGGACGGTGGCGTCGATGTCGTAGGCGCCCTCGGTGCCCGTCACCCGGAGTGGTTCGAGGAAGACCAGGCGGTGGGACTCGGATGGGAAGAAGTCATCAGCGGCACGACCGTTGATCGTGATGGTGCAGACACCGTCGATGGGGCGCAGGCGCACGCGGGCGACAGCGGCCTTGCGGCGACCGGTGGTCTGGATGAGGGGGTGCGTCATCGTAGGTTCCTTGCTCAGCCTTGCTCGATCACGAGGTGCGGGCCCGGGCGTGCTCGATCTCGAGCGGTTGGGGCTGCTGGGCCTCGTGGGGGTGCTCCGGGCCACGGTAGACCTTGAGCTTCGTGATCATCTGTCGACCAAGTCGGTTCTTCGGGAGCATGCCCCGGATGGTCCGACGCACGGCCTCGTCGGAGCGCTCGGAGAGCAGGCCACCGAAGGCACGGGACCTGAGGCCGCCCGGGTAGCCGGAGTGGTCGTAGACCATCTTGTCGGTGGTCTTGGCACCCGTCAGCACGACCTTGTCGGCGTTGACGATGACGACGTGGTCCCCGGTGTCCATGTGGGGCGTGAAGGTCGGCTTGTGCTTGCCGCGCAGGATGGAGGCCACCTCGGTGGCCATGCGACCGAGAATGAGGCCTTCGGCGTCGACGACATGCCAGGCACGCTCGATCTCGCTGGCCCGGGGGGTGTAGGTGGACACGGGGTACCTCTTCGAAAGCGTTGTTCGGGCGGCCGACCGGGGGACAGAAGGACCGGAGCCGCCATGGCCGTACGGCCAGAGGGCAAGGCTACGGCCGTGCACTGGGCCCGGCAACCCTCACGCCCCGGCGCCGCCCGATGGTCAATCGTCCGGATAGCGCACCGACCAGAGTGTGAGCCCGTGGGGTGGTGCAGGCTCTCCTGCAGCCTGTCGATCGCGCGCCTCGATCATCCCCGGTACGTCACCCGCCTGTCGCCTTCCCCGGCCCACATCAACCAGCGTCCCGACGATGGAGCGGACCATCTGGTGGCAGAAGGCGGTGGCGGTGATCCTGAACTCGAGGAGGCCGGCATCGTCCGGTCCCCACCACTCCGCCGTCTCGATCCGGCGGACGAGGGTGGGTACGGCAACGCCGGGTGCCACCTTCGAACGCCTGCAGAACGACGTGAAGTCGTGCTCGCCGAGGAGATGATCGGCTGCCGACTGCATGGCGGGCACGTCGAGCGGATCGACGATGTGCCAGGCGGTGGCGGCCAGGAAGGGATCGGGATCCTGCCGGTTGAGCACCTGGTAGCGGTAGGTGCGTCCCGTCGCCGTGAAGCGGGCATCGAAGCCATCGCCCGACCGCTCGAGGTCACGGAGCACCAGAGAAGGCCCGCACTGCCTGTTGACCGATCGCCGGATCCTGTCCAGGTCGCTGTCGTCCGGTGCGTCGAAGCTGACCACCTGTCCGACGGCGTGCACCCCACGGTCCGTGCGGCCGGCGCACGCCACGACGACGGTCGTGCCGACGACGCGTGAGAGGGCGGCGTTCAGGTCACCGGCGACGGTGCGGACGCCCTCGTTCGGCACAAAGCCGTGGTAGGGGCCTCCGTCGTAGGCAACGGTTGCCCGGACCCTCATGCCAGGTGTGGTCAGACCAGCTCGATGCGGGCCATCGGGGCGTTGTCACCGGGGCGGGGGCCGACCTTGAGGATGCGGGTGTAGCCGCCCGGACGGTCGGAGTAGCGGGGGCCGATCTCCTCGAAGAGCTTGGCAGCCATCTCCTTGTCGCGAAGGAACGACACCACCTGGCGATGGTTGTGGAGGCCGCCCTTCTTGGCCTTGGTGATGACCTTCTCGGCTACCGGCCGGAGCGCCTTGGCCTTGGCCTCGGTTGTCGTGATGGCCTCGGCTGCGATCAGCGACGCCACCAGGTTTGCCAGCATCGACTTCTGGTGGGCCGAACTTCCGCCGAGGCGACGGCCCTTCCTCGGTGTCGCGAACATGGCGTCAGTCCCGCACCTTCAGGGCCAGCCCGCGCTCGTCGAGCTTTTCGAGCACCTCGTCGAGGGACTTCTGGCCGAAGTTCGTGATGGCGAACAGGTCATCCTCGGTGCGTTCCAGCAGTTGGCCGACGGTGTCGATCTGGGCCCGCTTGAGACAGTTGCGGGGACGCTCCGAAAGGTCGAGGTCCTCGATCGGCAGGTCCATGTCGGGAGACTCGCCACCGATCGGGCCGACCTCACCGAGGGACAGGCCCTGCGGCTCGTCGCTCATCTCCTCGATGAGCTGCACCAGCGCCCGAAGCGTGCCACCTGCCGAGGCCAGGGCGTCACGGGGCGTCTGCGAACCGTCGGTCTCGATCGTGAGGATCAGCCTGTCGTAGTCGGTCGACTGGTCGACCTGGGTGGCCTCGATGTCGAACGACACGCGACGAACCGGTGAGAACAGGGCATCGACCGGGATCACGCCGATCGGGCCGTCTACAACCGAACGGTTGGAGGACTCGAATCCCCGGCCCCGCTCGATGGTGACTTCGGCGGAAAGGCGGCCGCCCTTGTTGACGGTCGCCAGGTGCAGGTCGGGGTTCAGGACCTCGATGTCGGCGTGGGGCGACAGGTCGCCGGCGGTGGCCTCGGCAGGGCCGGTGACCTCGAGGCGAACGGTGACGGCCTCGTCGCTGTGGCTTCGGACCACGATGTCCTTGAGGGCGAGGATCATGTCGGTGATGTCCTCGACGACGCCGTCCAGGGTGCCGAACTCGTGTTCGGCGCCCTCGAAGCGGACCTGGGTGATGGCCGCACCGGGAACCGACGACAGCAGTGTGCGCCGCAGTGAGTTGCCGAGCGTGGAGCCGAAGCCCGGCTCGAGTGGACCCACAGCGAACTGTTGGGTGTTGACCTGTGCCTCGTCGATCGGCTCGACGGTGGGACGCTGAATAACCAGCATGCTTCTCTCTCTTGATCCGGGGATTGACCCTGGTGGGTCGGGCTACTTGCTGTAGAGCTCGACGATGAGGTGCTCGCGCACCGGGATGTCGATCTGATCGCGTACGGGGAGTTCCCTCACGGTGACCTCGAAGCCGTCGCCGCCCACGTCCAGCCAGGCCGGTGCCTGTCGGTCGAGGACGTCGATGTTCCAACGGACGATGACCATGTCCCGGGCCTTGGGGCGGAGGCTGACGACGTCACCCTTGCGGACCCGGAAGCTGGGAATGTCCACCCGGCGGCCGTTGACGTCGAGGTGGCCGTGGTTGACCATCTGGCGGGCCTGGGGACGGGTTGCCGCCAGGCCGGCGCGGTAGACGACGTTGTCGAGGCGCAACTCGAGGAAGCGCAGCATGTTCTCGCCCGTGACGCCTTCGCGTCGGTTCGCCTCCTCGTACAGGCGGCGGAACTGCTTCTCGGTCAGGCCGTAGGAGAAGCGGGCCTTCTGCTTCTCCTGGAGTTGCAGGAGGTACTCGGACTGGTTGGGGCGGCGACGGGTGCGGCCGTGCTCACCCGGTGGGTACGGGCGCTTGTCGAGGGCGATGGTCTCGCCCTTGGTGCCGAAGATGTTCGTGCCGAGGCGACGGGAAACCCGCGCCCGGGGGCCGGTGTAGCGCGACATGTCAGACCCTCCGACGCTTGGGTGGGCGACAACCATTGTGAGGAATCGGCGTGACGTCCTTGATGCCGGTCACCTCGATGCCCGTGCCCTGGATGGTGCGAATGGCGGTCTCCCGTCCCGAACCGGGTCCGCGGACGACGACGTCGACCTTGCGCACCCCGTGTTCCATGGCCCGCCGCGCACACTGCTCGGCGGCCATCTGGGCAGCGAACGGGGTGGACTTCCGGGATCCCTTGAAGCCGACGTTGCCCGCCGACGCCCAGGCCAACGTGTTTCCTCGCTGATCGGTGATGGTGATGATCGTGTTGTTGAAGGAACTCTTGATGTGCGCAACACCGTGCGGGACGTTCTTGCGTTCCTTCTTGCGGGGTCGACGACCGCCGGCTGGGGGTTTCGCCATTATTTCGTGACCGTCTTCTTGTTGGCCACCGTCTTGCGGGGCCCCTTGCGGGTACGGGCGTTGGTGTGCGTGCGCTGGCCGTGCACCGGGAGCCCTCGTCGGTGGCGAAGGCCCTGATAGCAGCCGATGTCCATCTTGCGCTTGATGTTCTGGGAGGTCTCACGGCGCAGGTCGCCCTCGACCTTGAGGTTCTGGTCGACGTACGTTCGGATGCGGGCGACCTCGTCATCGGTGAGGTCGCGGACGCGGGCGGTGGGGTCGATCTGGGTACCTGCGCAGATCTGCTCTGCGGTGGTCTGGCCGACCCCGTGGATGTAGGTCAGCGAGATCCAGGCCTGCTTCTCCCGGGGGATGTCAACGCCGGCGATTCGTGCCATGTCGTGCCTCTACCCTCTCAGCCCTGGCGCTGCTTGTGGCGCGGGTTGCTGCAGATGACCCGTACGCGACCGTGGCGCCGGATGATCCGACACTTCTCGCACATGGGCTTGACGCTGGCTCGAACCTTCATCGTTGACTTTCTTATCCGCCTACTTGTACCGGTACGTGATCCGACCCCGTTGGAGGTCGTAGGGGGTGAGCTCCACCTGCACCCGGTCGCCGGGAAGGATGCGGATGTAGTGCATCCGCATCTTGCCGGAGATGTGGGCCAGCACCTTGTGGCCGTTCTCCAACTCGACCTTGAACATGGCGTTGGGCAACGGCTCGAGCACCGTGCCCTCCATGACGATCGCGTCTTCCTTCTGCTTCGGCAGGATGTTCCTCCGGATCGGGTCGGCCAGGTCGGAAACGGTTGCGCGGACACACGGAAGCGCCCGGCAGAGGCCGACGGGCCACGCTATCGGGGCCTTAGGACGCGACCAACCCAGTGGTCGACGATGCACGTCCTGGACCGCTGCCCCGGTGCGGGTAACGGTCGACAGGTACGTCACGTTCATGCCGGTGCTCCCTCGATCGCAGCGCGGAGGCGCTCGAAGACCTCGTCCTCGGTCCCCAGGCCGTCGACGACGGAAAGCAGGCCGTGTTCCCCGAACCAGGCGAGCAGCGGCGCCGTCGAGGATTCGTAAAGGTCGAGGCGGCGTCGGATCGCCTCCTCCGTGTCGTCGGGTCGACCGCGGTGGAGCATCCGTTCGGTGGCCTCGTCGGCAGGGACCTCGATGTTGACCGCGCGGACGCTGTCGGTACCGCCGAGGATCTCCTCGAGCGCCGCGGCCTGGACCGGCGTGCGCGGAAAGCCGTCCAGGAGGAACCCGTGTTCGACCACGTCGGGCTTGGCCAACCGTTCGGAGACGATCCCGATCATCACGTCGTCGGGGACCAGGTCACCTGCATCCATCAGGGCTTTCGCACGCAGGCCAAGGTCGGTGCCCTCGGCGGCCGCGGCGCGAAGCATGTCGCCGGTGGAGATGTGTACCGGTCCCAGGGCCTCGACCAGGCGCATGCACTGTGTGCCCTTGCCTGAGCCCTGACGGCCGAGGATGACGAGGCTGACGGGTTCCACGGTGGTCGTCTTCGGCACCCGGGCGCTACTTGAGGAAACCCTCGTAGTTGCGCATGGTCAACTGCGAGTCGATCTGCTTCATGGTCTCGAGCGACACACCGGAGGCGATGAGGACCGAGATGCCGATGAAGCCGAAGCCGGCAGCGCCGGAACTCCCGACGCCTGCCTGCGTGTCGAGGAACACGTTGACGAGGATCGACGGGACCAGCGCCACCGCAGCGAGGAAGAGCGCTCCCGGCAATGTGATGCGGGAGAGGATCCTGGCCAGGTACTGCTCGGTCTGGTGGCCCGGTCGGATGCCCGGGACAAAGCCGCCCTGCTTGCGAATCTGGTCGGCCTGCTTGACGGGATCGAAGGTGATCGCCGTGTAGAAGTAGGCGAAGCCGACGACCAGCACGCCGGTGAAGGTGAAGTAGAAGACGTTGTTCGGCTGGGCCAGGTTGTTGTCGACCCAGTTCCGGAAGCCGTCCCACGGCAACGCCGCGGCGAGCAGGACAGGCAGGTAGAGCACCGACGTGGCGAAGATGATCGGAATCACACCGGACTGGTTGACCTTCAGCGGAATGTAGGTGTTCTGGCCGCCGTACATTCGGCGGCCCACCACCCGCTTGGCGAACTGCACCGGAATGCGCCGTTGGCCCTGTTCCACGAAGACGATGGCACCGATCACGGAGATCAGCACCACAAGCACCACGAGCAGGGCCGTCGGGCCGTTCTCGGACTGGATGACCGACCCCTGGGCGGGGAAGCCGCTGAGCACCGAGATCATGATGATCAGCGACATGCCGTTGCCGATTCCCTTCTGGGTTATCAACTCGCCCATCCACATGAGCAGCGCCGTGCCGGCGGCGAGGGTCAGGACCACCAGGCTGACGGTTCCGATGTGGAACCGCGGCAACAGGTTTGCGCCGGACTGGCCACTGATCGAGTTGCCGCCGCTGTTGAACAGGAAGGCGAAGCTGGTGGCCTGGATGACAGCGATGACCACCGTGAGGTAGCGGGTCCACTGGGTGATCTTGCGCTGACCGACGGCGCCCTGCTGCTGCCACTGCTCGATGCGCGGCACGACTACGCCGAGTACCTGCATGATGATCGAGGCCGTGATGTACGGCATGACGCCGAGGGCGAACACGGCGAACGTCGTCAGCGAACCGCCGGAGAAGAGTTGGAGGAATGCCAGAACACCGCCCTGGCTGGCGCGGTCCCGCAGCAACTGGACCTGCTCGACGTCGATCCCGGGCGCCGGGATGAAGGCACCGATGCGGTACAGCAGGATCATGAACAACGTGAACAGGATTCGCTTCCGCAGGTCGTGGACCCGGAACATGTTCAGCATGCTGACAAGCACGGCGGTCCCCTCTAGGTGCGTCGAACGGTCGACGTCATCGGTTCATGAGTGCGTTGCCGCTGGCCGGCGGACGCACAGCGAACGGCAGGGGCAGGCGCTCGACCTTGCCACCGGCCGCCGTGATGGCAGCCTCGGCCGACGCCGAACAGGCGTGTACGTGGACGGTGACGGCACGCGTGATCTCGCCCCGCGCCAGCACCTTGACCAGCGACTTCTTGCCGACGAGGCCCAACTCGAGCAGGGTTGCCGGTGTGACCTCGTCGAGGCCCGAGGCCTCGATGGTGTCGAGGTTGACGGCCTGGTACTCGATGCGGAACGGGTTCTTGAAGCCGCGCAGCTTCGGCACCCGCTGGTGCAACGGCATCTGGCCGCCCTCGAAGCCGACGCGCACCTTGGACCGGTAGCGCTGTCCCTTCATTCCGCGGCCTGCGGTCTTGCCGCCCTTGCCGCCGATGCCGCGGGCGACGCGCTTGGCCCGCTTCCTGGAACCGGGTGGTGGTGTCAGGTCATGGACCTTCATGTCAGACGACCTCCTCGACCTCGACCAGGTGCGGAACCCGGGCGATCATGCCCCGGATCTCGCCCCGGTCGGGCAGGGTGTTGGAGCGGCCGATCCTGCCCAGGCCCAGGGCGCGGAGGGTGCCGCGCTGCTTGGGCTTGGTGCCGATGGCCGAACGGATCTGGGTCACCTTGAGTTGCCTGTCGCTGGTCGCCATGGTCAGCCCTCGCTCCCTTCGGGTTCAGCGGGAGCGCCGGAGATCCCGGCTTCGCTGCGGCGGTATGCCTCGAGCATCGGGGCGGGGACGAACTCCTCGGGGTCGAGGCCACGCAGTCGGGCGACGTCGTCCGGCCGGCGCACCGACTTGAGTCCGTTGATGGTCGCTCGTGCCACGTTGATGTGGTTGTGCGAGCCCATCGACTTGCAGAGCACGTCGTGGATGCCGGCCTCCTCGAGGATGGCCCGGGCGGCGCCTCCGGCGATCACGCCGGTACCGGGCGCGGCAGGCTTGAGCAGCACGCGGCCGGCACCGTTCTCGCCCATCACCGGGTGGACGATGGTGGATCCTGTCAGCGCCACGGAGAACAGGTTGCGCTTTGCTTCCTCGGTGCCCTTCTGGATGGCGAGGGGCACCTCCTTGGCCTTGCCGTACCCGAGGCCGACGCGACCTGCGCCGTCGCCGACCACCACCAGGGCGGTGAAGGAGAAGCGTCGGCCGCCCTTGACGACCTTGGCGACCCGGTTGATGTGGATGACCCGGGATTCCCGCAGTTGGGCCTCGTCGATGGTGTTTCGTGGTGCCACTAGAACTCCAGTCCGGCGTCACGGGCGGCGTCGGCAAGTGCTGCCACCCGTCCGTGGTAGAGGTAGCCGCCGCGGTCGAACACGACGGCATCGATCCCGGCAGCCCTGGCACGCTCGGCCACGGTTCGACCCACCTCGGTGGCCGCCGCCACGCCTGTCAGCCCGTCGGCCACACCGGCCTGCAGCGTCGTTGCCGACACCAGCGTGTTCCCGGTGGCGTCGTCGATGACCTGGACGGAGATGTGCCTGGCCGACCGGAACACGGACAGCCGTGGGCGTTGCGAGGTGCCCTGCACCCGGCGACGGACCCGACGGTGGCGGCGGTGGCGTGCACCCCGCCGATCGATGGTCTTGGCACTCATTTGGCCGCCTTTCCGGCCTTGCGGGCCACGTGTTCGCCGACGTACCTCACACCCTTGCCCTTGTACGGCTCAGGCTTGCGGAGCGAACGGATCTCTGCGGCCATCTGGCCGACGGCCTGCTTGTCGGCGCCGGAGACGATGATGTGCGTGGGCTCCGGGACGTCGAAGGTGATGCCGTCGGGGGCCTTGACGTTGATCGAATGGCTGTAGCCGAGTTGGAGTTCCAGGGCGCTGTCGCCCTTGGCCAGTGCGCGGTAGCCGACACCGATGATCTGGAGTTCCTTCTTGAATCCCTCGGAGACGCCGACGACCATGTTGTTCACGAGCGAGCGGGTGAGGCCGTGCATTGCACGGTTCCGGCGTTCGTCGTCGGGACGCTCGACGTGCAGGAGGTCGCCCTCCTGTCGGACGGTGATGTCGTCGACCACGTCGAGGTCGAGCGAGCCCCTGGGGCCCTTCACGACCACGTGCTGGTCAGCGATGGTCACCTCGACGCCCGAGGGCACCGTGATCGGGGACTTGCCGATGCGTGACATGTCGAGCCTCTCCTACCAGACGAAACAGAGGATCTCTCCGCCGATCCTTCGGCGGCGAGCCTCTCGGTCGCTCATAAGGCCCCGGCTGGTGCTGACCACGGCTACGCCGAGGCCTCCCTGGACACGGGGGATCGTGCCGTACTTTCGATAGACGCGCAGGCCGGGCTTGGACACACGCTGGAGGCCGCTGATCACACGCTCGCGCTCAGAGGAGTACTTGAGCTGGATCGTGAGTTCCTTGCCGGGGCCTTGTCGGGCCTCGTCCACCGTGTAGTCGGTGATGTAGCCCTCGGACTTCAAGACGTCGGCGAGGGCCACCTTCTGCTTCGACGACGGCATCGACACGCCGTCGTGCATTGCATGGTTGGCGTTGCGCAGGCGCGTCAGCATGTCGGCCATGGGGTCGGTCATCGTCATGTCGTCGCTCCTCTCACCAGCTCGACTTCACCATGCCGGGGATCTCTCCGGCATGGACCATCGTCCGGAGGCAGACCCGACACAGGTTGAACGCCCGGTACACAGACCGTGGCCGGCCACAGCGGCGACAACGCGTGTAGGCGCGCACCTTGAACTTGGGCGTCTTCTGCTGCTTGTTGACGAGTGCCTTCTTCGCCATTACCTCACCTCTCGTCGGAACGGGAACCCGAGGGCATCGAGGAGGGCACGGCCACCCTCGTCCGAGTCGGCGGACGTCACGATCGTGATGTCCATGCCACGGGTAGCGTCCACCGTGTCGTAGTCGATCTCCGGAAAGATCAACTGCTCGGTCACGCCGAACGTGTAGTTGCCCCGGCCGTCGAACGACCGGTGGTTGAGTCCGCGAAAGTCGCGGATCCTCGGGATCGCCAGGTTCATCAGGCGGTCCAGGAACTCGTACATCCTGGCGCCGCGCATGGTCACCATGGCTCCGATCGCCTGGCCCTCACGGAGCTTGAAGTTGGAGATCGACTTCTTGGCCCGCGTGACCTTCGGCTTCTGGCCGGTGATCGTCTCGAGGTCGGCGATGGCGCCGTCGAGTTGCTTGGCCTGCTGGGCTGCGAGCCCGACGCCCATGTTGACGACGATCTTCACGAGCTCCGGAACCTGCATGACGTTCACCAGGCCCAACTGCTCCTGGAGCGCCGGCCTGATCTCGGTGCGATAGCGGTCGCCGAGGCGAACCGCTGTGCTCAGTGCCTCAGCCATCGAGGTCCACCCCCGTTCGCCTGCAGACCCGCACCTTGGTGCCGTCGTCGGTGAGTCGGTATCCGACGCGGGTCGGCTTGTCGTCGGCAGGGCTCAGGACCGCGACGTTCGAGACGTGGATCGGCATGGCCTTGTCGATGATGCCGCCCTGCATGGTGGCCTTGGTGGGCTTCTGGTGGCGCTTGGCCAGGTTGACGCCCTCGATGATCACCTTGTCGTCGGCTGGCAGGGCACGGCTCACGACGCCCTCCTTGCCGCGGTCCTTGCCGGTCAGCACCCGGACCTTGTCTCCCTTGTGGATCTTCATGTCAGAGCACCTCCGGCGCCAGCGAGACGATCCGCATGAACTTCTTGTCCCGGAGTTCACGGCCGACCGGACCGAAGATGCGGGTACCACGCGGTTGCATCTGCTCGTTGATGAGGACCGCAGCGTTTTCGTCGAAGCGGATGTACGACCCGTCGGGCCGACGTCGTTCCTTCTTCGTACGGACGACCACGCACCTGACGACCTCGCCCTTCTTGACGGCGGCGCCGGGAATGGCCTCCTTGACGGTGGCCGTGAAGACGTCGCCGATCGAGGCGTACCGGCGCTTCGAGCCGCCGAGGACCTTGATGCACAGCACCTCGCGCGCTCCCGAGTTGTCGGCCACCCGGAGTCGGGTCTCCTGCTGGATCATTACCTGGCCCTTTCGAGGATCTCGATGATTCGCCAACGCTTGAGCTTCGACAACGGCCGCGTCTCCTGGACCCGGACCCGGTCGCCGATGCGCAGTTCGTTGGCCTCGTCGTGCACGTGGAGCTTCTTGCTCCGTTGCACGGTCTTGTCGTAGCGGCTGTGGCGGACGCGGTCCACGACCTCGACGACCACCGTCTTGTCCTGCCGGTCGGAGATGACCAGACCTACACGCACCTTGCGGGCGTTGGGTCGGGCTTCCGACGGTGAGGCACCCTGGGTGTCTGTTTCGGCCATCAGCCAGCCTCCTCCTCGGCCGCGGCAGCGTGCTCCGCGGCGTCGATCTCACGGGCCCGCAACTCGGTGAGGAGTCGGGCCACCTCCTTCTTGACCCGGCCTATGCGGGAGTGGTTCTCGAGTTGGCCGGTCACCAACTGGAAGCGCAGGTTGAACAGTTCTTCCTTGGACTCGCCGAGCCGTTCGAGGAGGTCGGTCTCTCCGAGGTCGGCCAATGCCTTCCTGCGGGCCATCAGAAGCCCTCCTCACGTTCGATGAAGCGTGCCCTGATGGGCAGCTTCTGGATGGCGCGGTCGATGGCGGCGCGGGCCACCTCGGGGTCCGAATAGGACAACTCGAACAGCACCCGTCCGGGCTTCACGACGGCGACCCAGTGCTCAGGGTTGCCCTTGCCCGAGCCCATGCGGGTTTCGGCAGGCTTCTCGGTGACGGGCTTGTCCGGAAATATGTTGATCCAGACCTTGCCACCGCGCTTGATGTGGCGTGTCATGGCGATACGGGCGGCCTCGATCTGGCGGGAGGTGATCCAGCCCGGTTCGAGCGCCTGAATCCCGTACTCACCGAAGGCGACGTCCGTCTGGCCCTTGGCGTTGCCACGCGTCCGGCCACGATGGTGCTTGCGGTGCGCTGTCTTCTTCGGCATCAACATGATCAGTCACTGTCTCCGGGGCGGAAGTTCGGGGTCTCGTGGTGCTCGCGGGTGGACGCCTCGATGGCCTCCTCCTCGGCAAGCAACTTCTCGAACTCGGCGTCGCCCTCCTTGACGAGGGGTGCCGGTTCCGTAGCCTCGATCTCGGTCTCTGGCTCGGTAGGTGCTGCCTCGACCTCGGTCTCGGCGTCGACCTTTCGACGACGGCCCGCAGCAGACGAGACAACGGTGCGGGGCTTGGTCTGTCCCGAGGTCTCGCCCACGGCCATGGCGGCCTCCCGGGTGATCTTGTCCTCGAGTTGGCTCTTGTAGGGGAGGATGTCGCCCTTGTAGATCCAGACCTTCACGCCGATGCGGCCGTAGGTGGTGGCGGCCTCGCGGAAGCCGTAGTCGATGTCGGCCCTCAGCGTGTGCAGTGGGACCCGTCCTTCGCGGTACCACTCGGTGCGGCCCATCTCGGAGCCACCGAGGCGACCCGAGCACTGGACCCGGATGCCGAGGGCACCGGCCTTCTGGGCGTTCTGGACGGCACGCTTCATGGCCCGCCGGAAGGCGACCCGGCCGGACAGTTGGTCTGCGACGCCCTGGGCTATCAGGGCGGCGTCGAGTTCCGGCTCCTTGATCTCCTGGATGTTGAGTTGCACCTGGTTGTTGCCGCTGATCTTGCCCAGGCCGGCACGCAGGCGGTCGGCCTCGGTGCCCTTGCGCCCGATCACGATGCCCGGGCGTGCAGTGTGCACATCGATCCGCAGGCGATCGCGGGTGCGCTCGACCTCTATCCGGCTGATCGCTGCGTGGGGGAGTTCGGTCCGCAGGAAGTCGCGGATCTTCCAGTCCTCGATGATGTTGTCGGCGTACTCCTGCCGGGTGGCGAACCACCGTGACTTCCAGTCGGTGGTTATCCCCAGGCGGAAGCCGTAAGGGTTGACCTTCTGGCCCATCAGGCACGCTCCTCGGCGCTGTCGTCGTCAGGCCCGTCATCGGCCTCTTCGGTGGCGTCTTCGACCTCGACAGCCTCTTCGGTGGCGTCTTCGACCTCGACAGCCTCTTCGGTGGCGTCTTCGACCTCGACAGCCTCTTCGGTGGCGTCTTCGACCTCGACAGCCTCGTGGTCGTGTCCGTCATCGTGCTCGTGGTCGTGCTCGGCTTCGCGGGCGGTCTCGGCTGCACGGCTCTTCTCGACGCGCTCGCGACGCGAGACGGCGGCACGGGCACTGGCACCGGTGCGCTCCCGCAGGGCGTCCTGGGCTGCCATCCGCTCGAGTTCCTCTTCCGTGTACCGGCTCACCACCACCGTGATGTGGCAGGTGCGCTTGTGGATCGGGGTGGCGCGACCACGGGCACGCGGACGCCATCGCTTCAGGGTCGCTCCCTCGTCGGCATAGCAGGCCGACACGAAGAGCTCTTCGGCAGGGACCTGGTCATTGTGCTCGGCATTGGCTACGGCCGAATCGAGGCACTTGCCGACGACCTTGGCAACGCTGCGCTCCGAGAAGGCGATGATCTCGCTGGCCCGACCGTACGACTCGCCACGGACGAGGTTCAGAACCTCGCGGGCCTTCGAAGCCGAGACACGCACATGGCGGGCTACGGCCCGGGTGCCCGGGCGTCCCTCGTTGGTCTTGAGGGCGGCGGTGCCCATCAGCGACTCACCCCCCGCTCCTGGCCGGTGTGCGACCGGAAGGTCCGCGTCGGGGCGAACTCGCCCAACTTGTGGCCGACCATCGCCTCGGTGATGTACACGGGGACGTGCTTGCGACCGTCGTGGACGGCCAGGGTGTGGCCGACCATGTCGGGGATGATCGTGGACCGGCGGGACCAGGTCTTGATGACCTTCTTCTCGCCGGACTCGTTGAGAGCGTCGACCTTCTTGAGGAGATGATCGTCGACGAACGGTCCCTTCTTGAGACTCCGTGGCACTGCTGCCTACCTCCGCGATCCGCGCCGACGACGGCGACGCACGATCATCTTGTCGGACTGCTTCTTGCGCGAACGGGTACGACCCTCGGGCTTGCCCCATGGCGACACGGGATGACGACCGCCCGAGGACTTGCCCTCGCCTCCACCCAGCGGGTGGTCGACCGGGTTCATTGCCACGCCGCGGGACTGGGGGCGGACGCCCTTCCAGCGATTGCGACCGGCCTTTCCGATCTTGATGAGCTCATGCTCCTGGTTGCCGACCTCCCCGATGGTCGCCCGACAGTCGATGCGCACCCGCCGCATCTCGGTGCTGGGAAGTCGCAGGGTGGCGAAGTCGCCCTCCTTGGCCACCAACTGGACGCTCGAGCCGGCGCTGCGGGCCATCTTCCCACCGCCACCCGGCTGGAGTTCGATGTTGTGGAGGACCGTACCGACGGGGATGTACCGCAACGGCAGGGCATTGCCGGAGCGGATCTCCGAGCCCTGACCCGACTGCAGCGTGTCGCCGACCTCGACGCCCTTCGGGGCGAGGATGTAGCGCTTCTCGCCATCGTGGTAGTGGAGCAACAGGATGCGGCAACTGCGGTTGGGGTCGTATTCGACGGCGGCGACCTTGGCGGGCACGCCGTCCTTGTTGCGTCGAAAGTCGACGACCCGGTACCGCTGCTTGTGGCCACCACCACGGTGGCGGGCGGTCTTGCGACCATAGTTGTTGCGACCACCGGTCGATGTCTGCTTCTCTACCAGCGACTTCTCGGGGGTCGACCTGGTGATGGCCGAGAAGTCCGAGACGGTCTGGAACCGGCGGCCGGGGCTGGTCGGCTTGCGCTTGCGCTGTGGCATGGCTACCTGCCCTCGAACAGTTCGATGGAGTCGCCCTCGGCGAGGGTGACGTAGGCCCGCTTGACGTCGGGTCGCTTGCCCCAGGTGCCGGTGCGTCGGTTGCGGGTTCGCTTGCCGTTCCGGTTCAGCGTGTTCACCCGGAGGACGCTGACGTCGAAGATGGACTCGACGGCGTCACGGATCTCGGGCTTGGAGGCCGACCTCGGCACCTCGAAGGTGTAGACGTTGGCCTCCAGGAGCTCGTACGACTTTTCTGACACGATCGGTCGGACGATGACGTCGCGTGCGTCCTTCACGATGCCTGTTCCTCCTCGTCGCCGGTGGGCGACTCGTCGGGCTCGGCATCGGCATCGGCATCGGGCTCGGCGACGGCATCGGCATCGGCATCGGCATCGGGCTCGACATCGGCATCGGGCTCGGCGACGGCCTCGGCATCGGCTGCTGCGGGGGGACATGCGGGAAGCGTGTCCCTGGAGAAGACCACGGTGTCGCTGACCAGCACGTCGTAGGCGTTGAGCTCACCCGGCGAGACCACGTGGACCTCGGGCAGGTTGGCGAAGCTCTTCCAGGTGTTCACGTCGTCGCGACCGGCTACCACCAGGACCCGACCTTCGATGTCGAGTGCGGATAGGACGGCCACGGCATCCCTGGTGCGGGGTGCCTCAAAGCCCCAGGCATCGACCACGACGATCTGTCCCTCGGCCGCACGGTCGGACAGTGCCGACCGCAACGCCAACTGGATCATCTTCTTGGGGGTCTTCTGGGCGTAACTGCGGGGCTTGGGGCCCAGCGCCACGCCACCGCCACGCCACTGGGGTGAACGGATCGAGCCCTGGCGGGACCGCCCGGTGCCCTTCTGGCTCCACGGCTTGGCCCCACCACCACGGACCTCGGCCCGGGTCTTGGTGCTCTGGGTACCGCTGCGGCGTGCCGCCAACTGGGCGGTAACCACCTGGTGCATCACAGCGGTGTTCGGCTCGATGCCGAAGGTGGCTCCGTCGAGTTCGACGACGCCGACATCGCCACCGCTGAGGCTGCGCATCGGGATGCTGGCCATCACCGAACCCGCTTCACGGCATTGCGGATGAGGACGGTGGCGCCCGTGGGGCCGGGCACCGAACCCCGGACGAGCAGCAACTCGCGTTCGGCGTCGGCCTCGACCACGACCAGGTTCTGGGTGGTGGTCTTCTGGTTGCCCATGCGGCCGGGCATCTTCTTGCCCTTGAACACCCGGGACGGAGTGGCGCACTGGCCGACGGCGCCTGGCTTGCGGTGGACCTTGTGGGCACCGTGGCTGGCCCGCTGGCCCTTGAAGTTGTGGCGCTTCATGACGCCCGCAAAGCCCTTGCCCTTGCTGACCGAGGTGACGTCGACGTGTGCCACCTCGGCGAGAGCGTCGACCGTGAGTTCCTGACCCACCTCGTACTCGCTTACATCGTCGAGCCGCAACTCGAGCAGACGGACCCCGGGCTGCACGCCGGCCGCCCCGAAGTGGCCGGCCTCGGGACGTGTGATCTTGCGCTCTTCGCGTTGGCCGAAGGTCACCTGGAGTGCGCTGTAACCATCGCGTTCGGCGGTCTTGACCTGGACGACGCGGTTGGGCCGGACACGCAACACGGTGACCGGGACAACGACGTTGTCGCTGTCCCAGACCTGTGTCATGCCGACCTTCTCGCCGACGAGTGCCTTGTTCGCCATGGTGGCTCCTGTTGATACGCCCGGGGTCATCCCCTGGCGATCGGCCCGTTCGGGCCGCTTCACGCGAACGCTCCGCACGGGAAGACCCGGCGGAGCGGTAATTCGGTTGTGTCGGGTGGTTCCCGCCGGTCTCCCCGGGGATTCGGGCGGGCCTTCACGAACATCGCTTTTCGCACCAACGGAAACCTCCGGAGGCGCAGGGCCCAAGGCTAGGGGCGTTAGCGGTCCCCGACAACGCCGCGAATCCGCGGTCACCCCCCGGTCCGCAACTACCGTCTGGGTCCGTGTCCGAACTCGATCCGACGCCCGACCCCCCGATGTACCCGCCCCCTTGGCTGGTGCGTTCGATCCTCCTGTTCCTCGGTGGGCTGGCGGGCCTCTGGTACCTCCAGGGTGTCCTCGAGTCGCTGCGTTCCCTGTTCATCATCCTGCTTGTGGCGCTGTTCCTGTCGTTCGCCATGGAACCAGCCGTCAACGTCCTCGAACGCTGGAACATCCGCCGGGGACTGGGGACGGCCCTCGTGTTCATCGCCCTCCTCGCGGGCCTCGGTGGCTTCGGATTCGCCATGGGCTCGTTGCTCTCCGAACAGGTCACCGAATTGAGCGACAACCTCCCCAGCTACCTCGAGTCCGTCGACGAGTTCCTGGCCGACAACCTCGGTATCGACAATGCCACCGCCGACGTACGTGACAGTTGGGACTCCGGGGCCCTTGCCGAACGGCTGAGCGGATTCGCAGACGACCTTGCCAAGTTCGGCACCACCGTCGCGAACGTGCTGTTCCAGGTGTTCACCATCGGGTTGTTCGCCTTCTACCTGGTGGCCGAGGGCCCCAAGTTGCGACGAACCGTCTGCTCGCTGCTCCCCGAAAGGCGCCAGAGGTACGTACTGGAGGTCTGGGACCTGGCCATCGCCAAGACCGGTGGCTACATCGTGTCCCGGGGCATCCTCGCGATCATCGCCGCCGTCGTCCACTGGGCGGCCTTCGAGATCATCGACCTCCCATCGGGCCTGGCCCTCGCCATCTGGGTGGGAGTGATCTCCCAGGTGGTCCCCGTCGTCGGCACATACCTCGCCGGCGCCCTTCCGGTCCTGATCGGCCTCATCGACGAACCGACGTCGGGCCTGTGGGTGCTGCTCGTGATCGCCGTCTACCAGCAGGTCGAGAACTACCTCCTCGCCCCCCGCATCACCTCGCAGACGATGGCGATTCACGCCGCGGTGGCGTTCGGCTCGGTCATCGCCGGCGCAGCGTTGCTGGGCGTGGTCGGGGCGATGCTGGCACTCCCAGCGGCCGCCACGCTCCAGGCGATCATCTCAGCGGCTGCCGAGCGACACGACGTGGCCGAGGAGCTGCTCGAGGCGAGTCAGCAACGGCGTCGAAAGTTGAAGGGCTAGTCGTTCCTTTCCGAGGTTGTGGGTCGCATCTCCACGGTGGACGGACATCGACAGGCGCCTGCTCGTTCACAAACCGAATGCTTGCGAGCCGAAACCCGGCCCGGCGACGCAGCCGCGGTGGCACCCGTGGTCGTGAGCACCAACTCGAGAGCCGGCGGGGACCGGTCGGTGACAATTCGAGACCAGCAACCGGGTTGCCGGGGGAAACTGGAGAAGCGCCCTCCGGAGAGGGCGCTTCGTCCTTTTCGTTCTGGTGATCCGGAGGAGTCAGTCCTGTTGGATCTTGATCTCGATGTCCACGCCGGCCGGCAGGTCGAGGCGCTGGAGCGCATCGACCGTCTTGGGCGAGGGTTCCAGGATGTCGAGCAGGCGCTTGTGGATGCGCATCTCGAAGTGCTCCCGGGAATCCTTGTCCTTGAACGGTGACCGCACCACCGTGTACCGGTGCTTCTCGGTAGGCAACGGGACCGGACCGCGGATTTCCGCCTGGGTCCGAAGAACCGTCTCGACGATCTTCTTGGTCGACTGGTCGATGACCTCGTGGTCGTAGGCCTTGAGCCGGATCCGGATCTTCTGACCAGCCGCCATCGAAGTCAGCTGAGGATCTTGGTGACGGCGCCGGCACCAACGGTGCGGCCACCCTCGCGGATGGCGAAGCGCAGGCCCTCGTCCATGGCGATCGGGGCGATGAGCTCGACGCTCATGGTGGTGTTGTCGCCCGGCATGCACATCTCGGTTCCGTCGGGAAGGGAGATCGAGCCCGTCACGTCGGTGGTCCTAAAGTAGAACTGCGGCCGGTAGTTCGAGAAGAACGGCTTGTGGCGGCCGCCCTCCGCCTTGGTCAACACGTAGACCTCAGCCTCGAAGTTGGTGTGCGGGGTGATCGAGCCGGGCTTGGCGAGCACCTGTCCACGCTGTACCGCGGTCTTGTCGATGCCGCGCAGGAGGGCGCCGATGTTGTCACCGGCCTGACCCTGGTCGAGGATCTTGCGGAACATCTCGACACCGGTACAGACCGTGGTCTGGGTGTCCTTGATGCCGATGATCTCGATGTTGTCACCGGTGTTGACGATGCCCTGCTCGACCCGGCCGGTGACGACGGTGCCGCGACCGGTGATCGTGAAGACGTCCTCGATGGGCATCAGGAATGGCTTGTCGACATCGCGCTCCGGCTCCGGGATGTATTCGTCGACCTGAGCCATCAGGTCGACGACCGCTGCGGCTGCGTCGGCGTCACCATCGAGGGCGTTGAGCGCCGAGACCCGACAGATCGGGGTGTCGTCGCCCGGGAAGCTGTACTCGTCGAGGAGCTCACGCACCTCGAGTTCGACCAACTCGAGGAGTTCCTCGTCATCGACCATGTCGCACTTGTTGAGCGCAACGATGATCTTGGGAACGCCGACCTGGCGGGCCAGCAGCACGTGCTCACGTGTCTGCGGCATGGGGCCATCGGCAGCCGACACGACCAGGATGGCACCATCGACCTGGGCGGCGCCCGTGATCATGTTCTTGATGTAGTCGGCGTGGCCCGGCATGTCGACGTGGGCGTAGTGCCGGTTGGGGGTCTCGTACTCGACGTGGGCCACGTTGATCGTGATACCCCGCTCCCGCTCCTCGGGTGCCTTGTCGATGTTGTCGAACTCGGTGAAGGCGGTCGAGTCGGGGTCGAGGTCGGAGAGGACCTTGGTGATCGCCGCGGTCAGGGTGGTCTTCCCGTGGTCGATGTGGCCCATCGTGCCCACGTTCACGTGGGGCTTGTTGCGTTCGAACTGCTGCTTGGCCATGCCTATTCCTCGGCTGCTTTCTGTGTTTGTTTGCCTAAGTCGATGTCACTCGCCACGGAAGCGCTTGACGATCTCTTCCTGCACGAATGCCGGTGTCTTCTGGTACGAGTCGAACTGCATCGTGTAGGTCGCGCGCCCCTGGGTGCGCGAACGCAGATCGGTAGCGTAACCGAACATCTCCGACAACGGCACCTGTGCCGCGATGACCTGGTTGTGGCCACGGGCCTCCATCTGTCCCACACGTCCCCGCCGGGAGTTCAGGTCGCCGACAACGTCGCCCATGTAGTTCTCGGGAGTGACGACCTCGACGGACATGACCGGTTCGAGGAGCACGGGCCCCGCCTTGACGATGGCATCGCGGAACCAGGCCTGTGCGGCGATCTTGAACGCCATCTCCGAGGAGTCCACGTCGTGCGACTTGCCGTCGTTGAGGGTGATCTTGATGCCGAGCACGTTGTAGCCGGCGAGCACGCCGTTGGTCATCGCCGCCTGGATGCCCTGGTCGACTGCCGGGATGTACTCCTTCGGAATGCGGCCACCCTTGACGTTGTCCTCGAAGTGGTAGGTCTCGTCCGGGTCGGAGTGGGGTTCGAGGGTCGCCACGATCTCGGCGAACTGGCCCGACCCGCCTGTCTGCTTCTTGTGCGTGTAGCGGAGGTCGACGACCGTCCTGGTGATGGTCTCGCGATACGCCACCTGCGGCCGGCCCACGTTGGCGTCGACGCTGAACTCGCGCAGCATCCGGTCGACCAGCACCTCGAGGTGCAGTTCGCCCATGCCACCGATGATGGTCTGGCCGGTCTCCTCGTCGCTGCGGACGCTGAAGGTCGGATCCTCTTCGGCGAGCGCACCGAGGGCCTTGCTCATCTTGTCCTGGTCGGCCTTCGAGCGGGGTTCGACGGCGACGTGGATGACCGGCTCCGGGAACTCGAGTTGCTCGAGCACGATCGGATGGTCCGGCGAGCAGAGCGTGTCGCCCGTCCGCGTGTTCTTGAGGCCGATGCCGGCCACGATGTCTCCGGTACGGACCTCGTCCCGGTCCTCCCGGTTGTTGGCGTGCATCTCGAGGATGCGACCGATCCGCTCCTTGTTGCCGGACCGGGTGTTCAGCACCGCAGAGCCCTTGTCCAACGAACCGCTGTAGACCCGGAAGTAGATGAGCTTGCCGACATGCGGGTCGGTCATGATCTTGAAGGCCAGCGCTGCAAAGGGATCGCCGTCGTCGGCAGCCCGCTCGATGGTGTCACCCGAACGGGGGTGCACGCCCTCGACCGGCGGCAGGTCCATCGGAGACGGCAGGTATTCGACCACTGCGTCGAGGAGTGGCTGCACACCCTTGTTCTTGAAGGCGCTGCCGGTGAGGATCGGCACACAGAGGCCGCTGAGGGTGCCGGTTCGCAGCGCCGACCGGAGGTCATCTGCGCTGATGTCCTCCTCGCCTACGTACTTCTCGAGGATGTTCTCGTCGAACTCCGACAGCACGTCCACCAGCTCGTGTCGGTACTCGTCGGCCTTGTCGATCATGTCGGCTGGGATCTCCACGACGTTCCATGAAGCACCCAGATCGTCGCTGGTCCAGATCAGGGCGTTCATCTCGAGCAGGTCGACGACCCCGGCGAACTCCGCCTCGGAGCCGATCGGCAACTGGACGACGGCGGCCTTGCAGCCGAGGCGCTCGCGGATGGTGTCCAGCACGAAGTAGAAGTCGGCACCCGTTCGGTCCATCTTGTTGATGAAGCAGAGGCGGGGCACCTTGTAGCGGTCGGCCTGTCGCCAGACGGTCTCCGTCTGGGGTTCGACTCCGGCCACGCCGTCGAATACGGCGACCGCGCCGTCGAGGACCCGCAACGAACGCTCGACCTCGACCGTGAAGTCGACGTGGCCTGGCGTGTCGATGATGTTGACCCGGTGATCCCGCCAGAAGCAGCTGGTGGCAGCGGAGGTGATGGTGATACCCCGCTCCTGTTCCTGCTCCATCCAGTCCATGGTGGCGGCGCCGTCGTGGACCTCGCCGATCTTGTAGTTGACCCCGGTGTAGTACAGGATCCGCTCGGTGGTGGTGGTCTTGCCCGCGTCGATATGGGCCATGATCCCGATGTTGCGGGTCTGTTCGAGGGGGTGTCGCTTGCTCATGCTCGTTCGAGGTGTTCGGCGGTCTGCGGGCATGTCCCGGAATGCGTCACACGGGGTGACGCAGGTTGCCGGGACGGGATGGGCGGAGGATCGAAAGGTCGGGGGGGGTGGCCGTCCGGAACGGACGACCTACCAGCGGTAGTGCGCGAAGGCCTTGTTCGCTTCGGCCATCTTGTGGGTGTCCTCACGTCGCTTGACGGAGGCGCCCAAGCCGTTTGAGGCGTCGAGGATCTCGCTTGCGAGCCGTTCGGACATGGTGCGCTCCCGGCGATCCCGGGCATTGCTCACCAGCCAGCGGACGGCAAGGGTGTTGGAGCGACGGGGACGCACTTCGATGGGCACCTGATAGGTGGCGCCACCCACACGGCGGCTCTTGACCTCGAGTTGCGGCTTGATGTTCTCGAGGGCCCGCTTGAGGGTGCCTACCGGCTCGCTGCCGGTCTTGGACTCGACCGTCTGGAGTGCCGAGTAGACGATGCGTTCGGCAGTGGATCGCTTGCCGTTGCGCAGCACCTTGTTGACCACCTGTGTGACAACGGACGAGCGATAGACGGGGTCGGGAACCAGTTCGCGACGATCGACAGGGCCCTTACGCGGCATGTCAGCCCTCCTTCTTGGTGCCGTAGCGGCTACGGGCCTGACGACGCTGGCTGACGCCGGATGTGTCGAGCGTTCCCCGAATGACCTTGTAGCGGACACCTGGGAGGTCCTTCACCCGGCCGCCGCGCACGAGCACGATCGAGTGCTCCTGGAGGTTGTGTCCCTCACCCGGGATGTAGGCCGTGATCTCGACGCCGGTGGTCAGGCGGATACGGGCGACCTTGCGCAGTGCCGAGTTCGGCTTCTTCGGGGTGGTCGTGTAGACCCGCGTGCACACGCCGCGGCGCTGGGGCGCGCCCTTGAGGGCCGGCGTGGCCTCCTTGCGTCGCTTGGACTGGCGGCCCTTGCGGACCAGTTGCTGGATCGTGGGCACGAACTACCTCGGAAAGAACGGGTTGACAGGCATACGGATGTGGGCCGAAAGGGACTTCCGGCCGGCGGCCGAGTCTACGGGTGCCCCTTCCCGACTCACACGCGCAGGTCGTCGGGACGGGGCCATGTCAGGCGGTGGCGTCGTCGGTCGTCCCGAGGCTGTTGGCCAGGTCGATGACATCGGCTTCGTAGGCGCCCGCTAGCTCGTCTTCGCCAAGGGAGGCTTGACCGGCCAGCCAGTCGGCAAGGTCCTGTTCCTCGTCGGCGGAACTGTAGAAGTCCATCGGCTTGTAGTCGGGAGCATGGGTGGCCACCCGGCGGTACCGCTCGAGGCCGGTGCCCGCAGGCACCAACTTGCCGATGATGATGTTCTCCTTGAGGCCGATGAGCCTGTCGCTCTTGCTCTCGATGGCCGCCTCGGTGAGCACCCGGGTGGTCTCCTGGAACGAGGCCGCAGAGAGCCACGAGTCGGTGGCGAGCGAGGACTTCGTGATCCCCATCAGCACCGGTCGCCCCTCGGCGGGGCCCTGGCCCTCGGCCACGAGCTCGCGGTTGGTCTCGGCGAACACACGCTGGTCGACCTGCTCGCCGGGTAGGAACGACGAGTCGCCGGGATCATTTATCTGGACCCGTCGGGTCATCTGGCGAACGATCAGCTCGATGTGCTTGTCGTGGATCGACACGCCCTGCTCGCGGTAGACCTTCTGGACCTCTTCGACCAGGTACTGCTGGGTCTCACGCACACCCTTGATCTCGAGCAGTTCCTTCGGGTCGCGTGGGCCCTCGACGATGGCATCGCCGGCCCGGACCTCCTGGCCATCGACGACCTCGAGGCGGGACTGGGACTGGATGAGGTGAACCTCTTCCTCCCCGTCGTCTGCCACGACGACGACCTCGCGGCCGCGGCCCTCGTCATCGCCGATGCGGACGACACCCGAAACCTTCGACAACACCGCCTTGCCCTTGGGGGTACGGGCCTCGAACAGTTCCACGACTCGGGGCAGGCCACCGGCGATGTCCTTGCCGGCCACGCCACCGGTGTGGAAGGTCCGCATCGTGAGCTGGGTGCCCGGCTCGCCGATGGACTGGGCAGCGATGACGCCGACGGCCTCGCCGACCTCGATCGGCTTGCCCGTTGCCAGCGACATGCCGTAGCAGGCCCCGGAAACGCCGATGGGAGAGTCGTCGGTGAGGGGCGACAGCACCCGTACCCGGGTGACTTCCGGGTCGTCGCGCAGCAACTCGAACTCGCCTTCGCCCACGATCGTGCCCCGGGGGTAGACGGTGCCGTCCGACAGGGTGACATCGTCGGCGAGAGTCCGGCTGAACAGACGCGTTTCGAGGTAGGTCCGCTTGTTGTCGGTGTCGGGGTAAACGTCCTCGAGCCAGATACCGAACACGGGGCCGTCTGCCTCGAGCGGCGCGTGCTCGCTGATGATCAGCTCCTGCGCCACGTCGACGAGGCGGCGGGTCAGGTAGCCGGAGTCGGCGGTTCGCAGGGCGGTGTCGACCAGGCCCTTCCTTGCGCCGGGCGTGGCGATGAAGTACTCGAGCATCGTCAGGCCCTCGCGGAAGTTGGACTTGATGGGGCGCGGGATGAGGTCACCACGGGGGTTGGCCACCAGGCCGCGCATGCCGGCGATCTGGCGGATCTGCATCTTGTTCCCCCGGGCTCCCGAGGAGACCATCATTTCGATCGGGTTGAAGGGGTCTTCCCGCAGGGCAACGTCCATCTTCTCGGTCACCTCGGCGGTTGCGGCGTTCCAGATCTCGACCTCCTTCTGGCGCCGCTCGCCATCGGTGATGATGCCCTTCCGGAACTGCTTCTCGACCTTCTCGGCGTCACGCTCGTGGGCGTCCAGGATCGACTGCTTCTCGTCCGGCGTCTTGACGTCGTCGATGGAGACGGTCAGGCCCGATCGGCTGGCGAACCGGAAGCACAGGTCCTTCATGCGGTCGAGGCTCTCGGCGACGACCCGCTTCGGGTAGTGCCGGGCCAGGTCGTCGACCAGCACGCCCATCGACTTCTTGTCGATGCGGGCGTTGGCGTACGGGAACTCGTCGGGCAGTGCCTCGTTGAAGAACACCCGACCGGCCGTGGTCCGGTGCCAGGTGGCGGCGGACCCGTTTGCGGGGGCATCCACGAGATCGGGTATGTCGGACGATCGGAACTCGATCCGGGCGTGGAGGTCAAGCGTGCCGGCGTCGATCGCCCGCTCCAGTTCGTCGATGCGACGGAAGGCGAGACCCTCGCCGACGGCACCATCCTGGGCCATGGTGAGGTAGTAGGAGCCGATGATCATGTCCTGGGTGGGTGCCACCAGGGGGCGTCCGTGCGCCGGGCTGAGGACGTTGTTGGCCGACAACATCAGCACCCTCGCCTCCGCCTGGGCCTCGGCGGACAGGGGCAGGTGCACGGCCATCTGGTCGCCGTCGAAGTCGGCGTTGAATGCGGTGCACACCAGGGGATGGAGTTGGATGGCCTTGCCCTCGACCAGCAACGGCTCGAAGGCCTGGATGCCGAGGCGATGCAGGGTGGGCGCACGGTTCAGCATGACCGGGTGCTCCTGGATGACATCTCCCAGGACGCTCCATACCTGCGGACGACGACGCTCGACCATGCGCTTGGCGGACTTGATGTTGGGCGCCAACTCCTCGTCGACCAGCTTCTTCATGACAAACGGCTTGTAGAGCTCGAGCGCCATGATCTTGGGCAGGCCGCACTGGTGGAACCGCAACGTGGGGCCGGCCACGATGACCGAACGGCCCGAGTAGTCGACCCGCTTGCCGAGCAGGTTCTGGCGGAAGCGGCCCTGCTTGCCCTTGAGCATGTCGGACAGCGACTTGAGTGGACGGTTGCCCGGTCCGGTCACAGGGCGTCCGCGGCGGCCGTTGTCGAACAGGGCGTCGACGGCCTCCTGCAACATCCGCTTCTCGTTGTTGACGATGATCTCCGGTGCACCGAGGTCGAGGAGGCGCTTGAGCCGGTTGTTGCGGTTGATGACGCGGCGGTACAGGTCGTTCAGGTCGGAGGTGGCGAAGCGGCCTCCGTCGAGTTGGACCATGGGGCGGAGGTCCGGTGGGATGACCGGCACGGCGTCGAGGATCATGGCGCGCGGTTCGTTCACCCGACGACCGTGCTCGTCACGACGGTTGAAGCCGGCCACGATCTTGAGGCGCTTGATCGCCTTCTGCTTCCGCTGTACGGAAAGTGGCTTCTGGCCTTCAGGCGGGTCGATCATCGAGCGGAGCTTGACCTCTTCGTTGTCGAAGTCGATCAACTCGATCAGCCTGGCGATGGCGTCGGCACCCATGCCGCCGTCGAAGTACTCGCCCCAGCGGTCGACCATCTCGCGCCACAGGCGCTCGTCATCGATGATCTGGCGGGAGAAGATGCTGCTGAACTCGTCCCAGGCGCGGCTCAGGAGATCTAGTTCTTCCAGGTATTCCGTACGGATCTCGGCGAGGTCCTTCTCGGCGGCGCGCTGACGGGCCCGGAGGTCCGGCTCCTTGGCGCCTTCCCCTTCGAGTTCGGCCAGCTCGGCCTCGAGCGCCTCCTGACGGATGGCCAGGCGGCCGTCGCGCTCTTCTTCGATGGCGACGCGCTCCTCGTCCAGTTCGGCCTCGAGCGTCGTCAGGTCTTCGTGGCGACGTTCCTCGTCGACCGAGACGACCATGTTGGCGGCGAAGTAGATGACCTTCTCGAGCTGCTTGGCCTTGAGTTCCTCTCGGGGCTCGGTGCCCATCAGCAGGTAGGCCAGCCACGACCGGGTGCCACGCAGGTACCAGATGTGGACGGCTGGGGCGGCCAGTTCGATGTGGCCCATGCGTTCGCGGCGCACCTTCGACCGGGTGACCTCGACGCCGCACCGCTCGCAGATGATGCCCTTGAACCTGACCCGCTTGTACTTGCCGCAGTAGCACTCCCAGTCCTTGGTCGGACCGAAGATCTTCTCGCAGAAGAGCCCGTCCTTTTCCGGCTTGAGTGTGCGGTAGTTGATGGTTTCCGGCTTCTTGACCTCGCCGTTGGACCACATGCGTATGCCGTTGGCGGTCGCAAGGCCGATTCGGATCTGGTCGAAGTCGTTGACGTCGAGCACGCGTTCTTCCTGGTTCTCTTGGCGGGGGGTGGTTGCGGTCAGCGGAGGAGGCCGGCGCTCCGGCGCTCGTCCTCTTCGTCGGATCCACGCTCGGGACGGGACAGGTCGATGCCCAGTTCCTCGGTGGTGCGGTAGACGTCCTCGTTGATCTCGCGGATCTCGACTTCCTGGCCGACCTCGTCGAGGACCTCGACATCCAGGCAGAGGGACTGCATCTCCTTGATGAGGACCTTGAAGCTCTCGGGGATGCCGGGCTCCGGGATGTTGTCACCCTTGACGATCGCCTCGTAGACCTTCACGCGGCCGAGGATGTCGTCGGACTTGATGGTGAGCAGTTCCTGCAGGCAGTAGGCGGCGCCGTATGCCTCGAGGGCCCACACCTCCATCTCGCCGAAGCGCTGGCCACCGAACTGTGCCTTGCCGCCCAACGGCTGCTGGGTGATCATCGAGTATGGGCCGGTGGACCGTGCGTGGATCTTGTCGTCCACGAGGTGGGCCAGCTTCAGGATGTAGACGTAGCCGACCGTGATCGGCCGGTCGTACTTCTCTCCGGTCCGGCCGTTGTAGAGGACGGCCTTGCCGTCGTTGCCCAGGAGGCGCTCGCCTTCGACCGATTCGGGACGGATGTTCTCGAGCACCTTCTGGATGGTCGGATGGCGTCCGGCGCGGTCCTCCTCGTCCCAGTGGGCGCCGTCGAAGACGGGCGTCGCCACGTGGACGGCGGGTGGGGTCGACGGCCGGGTCTTCGTCTCGGTGCCCCGGACCGGCTGGTCGCCGACGGGCTCACCGTCGATCTCCCAGCCCCAGCGGGCGCCGTAGCCCAGATGCGCCTCGAGGACCTGGCCGACGTTCATGCGGGATGGCACGCCTAGCGGGTTGAGGATTATGTCGACCGGGGTGCCGTCGGCCATGAACGGCATGTCCTCCACGGGCAGGACCTTCGAGATGACGCCCTTGTTGCCATGCCGACCCGCCAACTTGTCGCCGACGCTGATCTTGCGCTTCTGGGCGACGTGGACCCGTACGAGTTGGTTGACTCCCGGGGGCAGTTCGTCGCCGTCGTCGCGGTTGAAGAGGCGCCGGTCGATGACCTTGCCGGACTCGCCGTGCGGAACCTTGAGCGAGGTGTCGCGGACCTCGCGGGCCTTTTCGCCGAAGATTGCGCGCAGGAGGCGTTCCTCGGGGGTGAGCTCGGTTTCGCCCTTGGGGGTGACCTTGCCTACCAGTACATCGCCGGGTTCGACTTCGGCGCCGACACGGACGATGCCGAGGTCGTCGAGGTCGGCGAGGATCTCGTCGGAGAGGTTCGGGATGTCCCGGGTGATCTCCTCGGGACCCAGCTTGGTGTCGCGTGCGTCGATCTCGTGTTCGTGGATGTGGATCGAAGTGAGCACGTCGTCCTTGACGAGGCGTTCCGAGACGATGATGGCGTCCTCGAAGTTGTAACCCTCCCAGGACATGAACGCCACGAGCAGGTTCTTGCCCAGCGCCAACTCGCCATAGTCGGTCGAGGGTCCGTCGGCCAGCAGTTGGTCGGCACGGACCTTGTCGCCGGGCTTCACCCGGGGCCTCTGGTTGATGCAGGTGTCCTGGTTGGATCGCTCGAACTTGAGCAACTGGTGGCGGTACTTGCCGGCCTTGCGGTAGTCGATGGTGATCGAGTCGCCGTCGACGTCCACGACCGTGCCGGCCTCCTTGGCCAGCACCATGTCGGCGGCATCGAACGCTGCCCGGACCTCGATGCCGGTGCCGATGTACGGCGCCTCGGCACACACCAGCGGCACTGCCTGACGCTGCATGTTGGCGCCCATCAGGGCACGGTTGGCGTCGTCGTGTTCGAGGAACGGGATCAGTGCCGTGGCAACCGAGACGATCTGCTTCGGTGAGACGTCCATGAGTTGGACCTCTTCCGGTGGCACATAGGAGATCTCGGTGGTGGCGCCGAAGAAGACGTCCTGTTCGAGTTGGAGGCGCAGGTCCTGGAGCGAGGCCGCCTGCGGCGAACGGCGCACGAGAACGCGGTCGTTGCGGAACGTGCCGTTGTCGTTGAGGGGCGCGTTGGCCTGGGCGACGACGTACTCCTCCTCTTCGTCGGCGGCCAGGTAGATGATCTCGTCGGTGACCTTGCCCTTGGTCACGACGCGGTAGGGCGATTCGATGAAACCGAACAGGTTCACCTGCCCGTAGGTGGCCAGTGCACCGATGAGCCCGATGTTCGGGCCCTCGGGGGTCTCGATCGGGCACATGCGGCCATAGTGCGAGAAGTGGACGTCGCGGACCTCGAAGCCTGCTCGCTCGCGCGACAGGCCACCCGGGCCGAGCGCCGAGAGGCGACGACGGTGGGTGAGGCCGGAGAGCGGGTTGACCTGGTCCATGAACTGCGAGAGCTGGCTGGTGCCGAAGAACTCCTTGATCGCGGCGACCACCGGCCGGATGTTGATGAGTGTCATCGGCGTGATCGCCTCGACGTCCTGGGTGGTCATGCGCTCGCGGACGACGCGTTCCATGCGGGTGAGGCCGATGCGGACCTGGTTCTGGATGAGCTCGCCGACCGAGCGGATGCGCCGGTTGGCGAAGTGGTCCTGGTCGTCGAGGCGGTAGCCGGGCTCGCCCATGGCGAGGCTCAGCAGGTAGGTGCAGGTGGCCAGCACCTCGGAGCGGGTGAGGACGGACTGGTCGGGATCGGGCATCTCGAGTTCGAGCCCGAACAGCTTCTCGCAGCGCTCGATCTCGGGGCGGAGCTTGCGGTTCAGCTTGTAGCGGCCGACCCGGGACAGGTCGTAGCGGCGCGACTCGAAGAAGGCGTTGCGCAGGTAGGCGCGTGCGGCTTCGACGGACGGAGGTTCGCCGGGACGCACGCGCTTGTAGATCTCCAGCAGTGCCACATCCTGCGGAGGCTCGCGGTCGCCGGCCTCGAGTTCCTCTTCCCAACCTTCGGGAAGGCGTTCCTTCTCCCACTGGCCATCGAGGAAGTCGAAGTGGTCGACGAACTTCTGGAGGAATCCGGGCTCGTTGACCTCGTCGTAGCCGAGGGCACGCAGCAGGGTGAATATGGGGAGGCGGCGCTTCCGGGCGATCTTGGTGCCGGCGGTGACGTCCTTGCCGGGCTTCTGCTCGACGTCGAACTCGATCCACTCGCCGCGGTACGGATGGATGGTGCCGGTGACGAGCTGGTGCTTGGCCATGTTGCGGAGGCGGAAGCGCTCTCCGGGCTGGAAGATCACGCCGGGTGAGCGGACCAGTTGCGAGACGACCACACGTTCGGTGCCGTTGATCACGAAGGTGCCCTTGTCGGTCATCATGGGGAAGTCCCCCATGAACACGACCTGTTCCTTGATCTCGCCGGTGGTCCTGTTGTTGAAGCTGGCCCGGACGAAGATGGGAGCGGAGTAGGTCATGTCCCGCTCCTTGCATTCGTCCACCGAGAACTTCGGAGGCGGGCGCAGGTCCTCGTCGTCGGGATCGAACTCGAGGTCCAGCGAGAGATTCTCGCTGAAGTCGGTGATCGGACTGATATCGCTGAAGATGTCGGCGAGACCGTTGTCGACGAACCAGCGGAACGACTTGCGCTGGATGGCGATCAGGTCGGGGATCTCAAGGACCTCCGACAGATTGCCGAACGAATACCGGTCCCGGACGAGGGGGCGAACAGACACCTAAGACTCCTGGCCAGGGCGAGCGGACGGGGGCGACGCCGAAACGCGCACGTCCGTCGTCACGAAAACGAGTCGACGGACAGGCGCGAGCACGGCAACGAAGAATCCTAGACGGACGCGCAGGCCAAGGCAACCCCCAAAATGGGGGATCCACGTCGCCCTGGGAGCGGCGTTCGCCCTCATCGTAGGGACGGATCGCGCTCAGGTCAACCATTGGGGACGCGAGTGAGCCCCGGAGGCAACTCCGGGGCTCGCCCACACAGGTTGGTCGACCGGCGAATGCCGGCCGGGCACTAGGACAGTTCGACGGTTGCGCCTGCAGCCTCGAGTGCAGTCTTGGCCCGCTCGGCGTCCTCCTTCGAGGCGCCTTCCATGACGGGCTTCGGGGCATTGTCGACCAGGTCCTTGGCGTCCTTGAGCCCGAGGTTCGTGAGCGCACGCACCTCCTTGATGACCTGGATCTTCTTGTCGCCTATCTCGGTCAGGACGACATCGAACGCGTCCTTTTCCTCGGCGGCATCGCCTTCGTCGCCGCCAGCTGGTGCGGCGGCAACCGCTGCGACCGGGGCCGCCGCCGTCACGCCGAACTTCTCCTCGAAGTCCTTCAGCAGTTCACTCAACTCCAACACGCTCATCTCGGCGATGGCGTCCAGGATCTGTTCCTTCGTGGCCATGGTCAGCCCTCCTCGGTGTCTTCGGCCTCGGCGTCTGCCTCGGCGTCGGTCTCCTCGGCGGCCGCCTCGTCAGCGGCCTCCTCGGTCTCGTCGGCATCGGCCACCTCGGCCGGCACCTCGTCAGCGGCCGCCTCGTCAGCGGCCTCCTCGGTCTCGTCGGCATCGGCCACCTCGGCCG
>Ga0208894_1000060_pt1 | contig 97327 bp, 104 predicted proteins | sample ETNtaG_12_FD_185752 | JGI IMG/M metagenome (GOLD analysis project Ga0208894, IMG submission 185752) | Marine microbial and viral communities from oxygen minimum zone, Eastern Pacific Ocean - ETNP201306SV49 (SPAdes) (version 2) | ecosystem: Environmental > Aquatic > Marine > Oceanic ...
GGCGTGATAACCGAAGATGGCCCGCAGGCACCGTTCTACGACTGGGACGAGGCCACGACCTCATGGGTGGAAATAACGTCTTGAACAGGCACATTGACTTGAGTTCCCTGGCCCCGGTGCCCTATCATCGGTGGTGCCGAGATGGCTGTGTCCCTCGGTTGTGACTTATGTAGCGCCCTCTGGGGGGCGTACCACAAAGAGCGCAACCGCCGAGAGGAGTTGCGACTTTGGTCTCCCCGCTGGGGGGCGTGCCACCGTCCGCACCCTAAGCAGTCTGTGCTGCCCCGGATATTGTCGCTCTGAACCGGGAGCCTCGAATAGATGCTGTTTCTATCCCACCTTGTTTGAGCACTCGTAGTGAGTGAGAAGAGCGATGTCTGGTAGGACCCCCCCCGGAGCGCTAGACCTGAGGCAATAGGCGTTGTCGCTCTATCGGGCCGCTCTCCGCACCGTCACTGTTCGGGTGAAAGCATCAGAGTCAAGAGATCTGAGAGTCGAGCCATCACTTGAGGGCGCTTGGTGCCACCCAACAGGGCTGGGTTGTTGAGGCCCTGGCCGAGGACGAGTACAGCGACCGCCATTTCTTCCGGGTCACCAGTCGCGATGCGACCTGCGGCCTGGCCCAACCTGATGAACCGGGTGATAATGACAAGGGTTTGTGCCTCATGGTCCCGGTAAGCGTGACGCAGGGTCTGGCTCTCAGAAAGTTGAGCCAGGGCGGCTCGCATTACCCGACTCTCTTCTTCGAACACGGTGGCCAGGCCTTCAAGCAGGTCGGTTGCCACCTGTTCAAGCCCGTCCTCAAGGAGTCGCTCGACCCCAAGTAGGCCAGTCACCTCGACCACCCTGTCCAGGACTGCATCAAAGGCAGCAGCCATTAGGCCGTCTCTACCCTCAGGGAAACGGTTGTAGACAGTGGCCAGGCTCACCCCTGCGTCAGCTGCAACTTCCTCTGTTGTGAAGGATCCGTCAGCTCGCAGACGGTTCAGGGCGGCAGCGGCTAAGGCACGACGAGTTCGCTCTGCCCGTCCGGGCGAGCGCAAGACCAGAGTGTCATCAGTCATCCAGATTGGATACTACAAGCATAATTACCATCTAGAAGTATTTGCTATTTCTAGATGCATCTTCTAGTTTTCCCAGGACCACCACGATCCATCAGGGGCCCTTTCCGGGGCTGTCGGGGGCATGGCTCGACCAGATCAACAGAGGAGTGTCAAGATGCCCACCAGCCAGCGGTTCGACACGATCGTCATCGGAGCCGGCATAGCAGGAACGGCTGCTGCAGCTCTACTGGCCAAGGACCACGGCCAACGTGTTCTGGTGCTCGAAAGGGCACCGTTCATCGGAGGAAGGGCCCTCTCCTACGTTGGCCGAGGCGACAAGGTCGTTGCCGACGGGGTGGAGATGGATGCAGCAGCGTTTCGACGGTCCCTCCCATTCGCCCATTGTTACCTCGGTCGCTGCACCCCATCCATTGAGGAGATCTTTGAGCAAGAGCTTCTAGATGGCCGAACTTTCGAAGCCGGGGGACATGGCCTGTTCTGGGGCAACAAGAGTCGTGTCGACCACCTCATGGGCCATCTCGGCGTGGGTTGGAACCTACCGGTCAATGAAGGACTCGGTTTCATCGTCTGGAACGGTGAGGACGCGCCGACTGACCACAACCAGGTCGTGAAAGGAAAGCCCTACGGCTGGATGTCAAAAGAGGGGTTCGAAGCGACCATGGTGCAGTTGCGCGACATGGCTACGACGACCTTTGAGGACATGGCCAGACTCATGAATACGCCCTTCCAAGATTGGTTGGAGCAGCGTGACATGCATCCCGAGGCGTATGACTACATCAAGGTTCTGGCAGCGTCCCAGACGGCTCAGGCTGAGCCGTCGATGTACTCGGCGGGTGACTTCATTGGCTACATGGCGATAGCCGGGAGGATCGGCATGAACCTGGTGACAGGGTCGGTGGCAACCGCCGATGAGCCTGGCTGCATAGCCATTCCACAGCAATTTGAGAAGGTGATCCTGGAGCATGGAGGCATGGTGTTGCGCGACACCGTTGTCAAGGAGGTCCTGATTGAGGACCAGCGTGTCATCGGTGTGCGGACCAGATCTAGATCCGATGACAATGAGTACGGTGCCGAGCAGCTCTTGATGGGTGACAACGTGATCTGCACGATCCCCCCAAAGTACATCTTCGGAGTTCTTCCTCCAGAGTGCTTTCCAGCCGAGTGGGTGGACCTGCTCACAAAGCAGTTCTACGGAGCGGGCCTGCTCACCGGTTGGTGTGGAATGAAGAACCCTCAACTCCCGGCGATTGGCATAGACGAGCGCAGCTTTGTCTACATGCCGGGTATCACCGATCCCGCCGAGGGCTTTATCGGCGTCGTTGACATGGTGATGTGCGACTTTTCGGCGTGGGGTGACCGAACCGCCAAACGTTCTCCCGTGGCGGAAACCGAATACCTCTTCTCGACGGCGCTTACAGATGCGGAGATGCGTGATCCGGACAGGGTGAACCGGGTGATCGACCTCTGCGAGGACTGGGCTCGCCGCACTTTCCCCAACTGGGATGAGGACCTGGAGTTTTCGATCTGGACCCCGAGCCCTGAGGCCTACGGGCTATGGAGGCCGGTGGATGAGGACCGGCCTGATGTCGTGTCGTCCCACGTGGAAGGCCTGTACTTTGCTGGCGACCAGTACGGCAAGCGTCTCTGGGGCGGGGGTGTCGACGGGGCCTCCCTGTCGGCAATCATGTGCGTAGACGCCATGACGGGCCACGACCTGGAGAGCGAGATCATGCCCGAGTACCACAGGGGTCTACCGGTGCTGACGGTCTAGACCGCTACCGGAGGGGGCCTGCCCCTCGTTCAGTCGGGGCCCAGGGTGGGGATGGTGTCCCGTCCGGGGGGGCGTACCACCATTCCCAAGAACCAGGTTCCAAGGCCTCTCGGCCAATGAGGCACCGACACAGGTCCGTCTCGGCCTGCCGTTAGCTCCCGATCAACCGTTGACCGCGTCCAACTGCCGCACGAGTGGGAACTTGTCGCCCACAACACGGTCTCCGGGTGAGAGCAGCGGGTCGATGTAGGTGTTCAGCGCCGGCTGCCCGTTGTAGGTCACGTCGTCACCCAGCCAGTTGACAGAGAACGCTGCCCGCCGCCGGTCGAGGCGGTTACCGGGTGCGCAATGGAGTGTGTGGGACCACCAGACCAACATGTCGCCCGGCTCCAGTGTCGTTGCCAGGATGCAGGCGTCCGGGTTGATCGAAGGTAGAGAAAGCTCAGGTCGGGCGTGGCGATAGGGGGCGCTGGGATCGTCGAAGTCGACGGCGCGGTAGAGGGTGGACGAACTGTGCGAACCGGACAGAAATCGCAGCGCTGATTCGAGGGGAATGTGATCCAACGCAACCCAGCTGTTGATCACCTTCGTTCCATCGAGCGGATAGTAGGAGTGGTCCTGGTGCCATGGCGTTAGGGCGCTGTCACTGTGGGCTTCCTTGATCAACAAGAAGTCGTAGAACAGCGCCAGAGTCGAGCTGTCAAGTAGCGGCCACACGAGATCAGCGAGAGGCGAATCCAATATGAACCGCCTGAAGGGTTCTACGGTCTGCCACGCTCCTGAACTGAACGAGAACTGACCCTTGTCGCCCTCTCGCTTCACCACATCGAGGTCGACGCTCGCTCCGGCCAACGCGGCGGCGATCCCGTCTTCAACGATAGAGAGCCACGGTGCCTCGAATGCTCTCCGGAGACAGACGACACCGTCGTCGCCGAGGGCCTGTCGTGCTCCGCCGTCAGCGCCTGCCGAGCCGGCATCGAACGACTGGACGGAACCGTAAGGTGCGTCCGATCCTTCCACTTCTGATCCTTTCGGCCTAACCCATTCAGATTAACGACTGGGACCTGTGCCGGTCAGGGGCGTACCAGTCATGGCTCCAGCATCGTCATGATGCTCCTCCTCCAGGTGTAATCCATCGTCATGATGCTCCTCCTCCAGGTGTAATCCATCGTCATGATGCTCCTCCTCCAGGTGTAATCCACCGCCGTGGTCGGTGCCCTCCTGGTGGCCGTGTTCCAGAACCCCGGCACTGTTCAACAGAACCAGAACAATCGAGAATGCAACGGCGCTTGACAGCACGTTGCGAACAGCCCGCCGGCCAACATCAGGGTTGTGGATGGCCGGAAGGGTGTCGACCGTCGCCACGTAGACGAATGTCCCGGCTGAGAACAGCAGCACGGGTGCCAGGACCGAACTGTCGGCGCCATCGAGCACCAGATAGGAAAGGACCAGGGCCACGGGTGTGGCGAGGGCGAACAACAGGAGTCCGCTGACGGCCGCCCTCCTTCCCCCTGGTTGGTGGAGCAGGAATACCCCCAGGCTGAGCGCAGCAGGCACGCGGTGGACGACAACCGCAAACGCCACGAGCAGTGAGAACGACGTCTCACCGGATGCTGCCGCAGCTCCGATCGCGATGCCATCTGCCAGGGCGTGGACCGACAGCCCGATTGCGACGAACCCTCCGGAATACGGGTGATGCACGTGTTCATGGCCGTGCCCGGTTGCGTGGTCGTGGTGTTCCTCGTGAACAGCATGGCCAATCCCCAGGCCTTCGAGCACCAGCATCACAATGAATCCAGCCAGTGCAGCAAGACCCAGTGCCACGGGATCAGGGTCAAGTGTGCCGCCTCCTGCAACGGCAACGTGAAAGCCCTCCGGGACAACCAGCACGAACGCCGAGACCAGCAGAAACCCGGAGGCATAGCCGGTCAGGTCCGAAAGGCCTTGAGACGTGACCCTCCTGGCGAACACCTGCGGCAGCAGCCCGGCGCCGAGGGACACCGCAACTATCAAGAGAGCCAGGTAGAGGGTTTCCATTCCCTCATACTATTGAGAACGGTTCCCGTTTCCAACACCAGGTAGGTAGAAGCGCGAAGCCGTCGCACCCGACATCGATCTGAAGAAGACAGCCAGACCCCAGTACTCGGCAGGCGACGAACCCGGGGTCGTCGTCGATGAGGCTGACCCCACCACGAGATCTACCTCTCGGACCCTCGCCTAACAGACCCGCACGACTCCGCACGATCATCCGCCAGGCGGTGGGCGCCTAGCTTCCATGTGGGTCAACCGACGTGGACGACGGCCTCCACCTCAAAGACGGCACCAAGCGGAAGTGCTGCCACGGCAACGCACGACCGGGCCGGGCGGCTCTCGCCGAACGCCTCACAGTAGATCTCGTTCATCGCCCCAAAGTTGCCCATGTCGGTCAGGAACACCGTTGTCTTGACCACCTGGTCAAGGGTGGCGCCGTTGGCCTCGACCTGCGCCCTCAGGTTCGCCAGGGCCTGGGTTGCCTGGGCCTCGAGGCCACCCTCGGCGAGGCTGCCTGCGACAGGACCGTCAACGACGCTGCCATCGACAATGCCGACCTGACCGCTGACGAACAGCAGGTCGCCAGCGTGGACAACCGGGGTGTAGGGACCAGCGGTACTACTCATTGACGGGCTCCGTTCCTGAAGATGGACAGCGAGCCTGCCATACCCCCAACTAACCGAACAATCCGGAGAGCGGAACAAGCCACCCCCCCACCACGACAGCCGCGCCGCCAGGCACCACGACTATCACGACCACTGCGACGGCTCCTCCCGGCACCACGGCTTCAGCCGCCTCTTCGCCGCCCACCACCACCACGGCTACCCCGTCCACGAACCCACCATCCACAACGACGACCACAACGCCCATCCCAACATCACCTCGTCGACACCAGCCACCTCAACCGAGCCTCTACCAGCCACCACAACCACGCTCCCGACATCGACCGAACCACCCGGTACCACCGTCGCCTGCGGCAACACCGACACCTACCGGCACTGCGTGGCCTCCGGGGCACCGGTCGCACCGGCCAGAACCGACGTGTGGGGCCAGCTGACTGGCTACACCCCGGAGGTCCTCTGCGCCTCGGACCTCGACGACCGGGTCTGCGAACTGGTGACCGAAGTCCTACTGGTAGCTGCAGCCGAGTGGGGCAACTACGGACCCACCGAGTACTGGGTGATGGGGGCCGACGAGGGCGCTGCCATCGACCTGATCGGCGTCAACTGCGACAGGCGGGATGCTGCCCGTCAGCAGTCTCGGAGTTCCTGCATGGACCGCAACACAGCAGATGACTACGGGATGCTCTCCTACCAGGCTGTCGACGCCGAGGTGGTCGCCTCGGGCCAGGCCAGCCTCGACGCCGGTCGAAACGGCATGCGTGACTGGAACATCCACTACTTCACATCGTCGTTGCCCATCGGTTTCGCCGGCATGTTCAACATTCCCTTCGCCGACGAGCAGAAAGCCGTGTTCCACGAGTACTTCCACGCTGTCCAGCACGCCCACATCCAATCCGATAACTTCGACGAGCGAGACGACCTGCTCGGCCCGACCTGGTTCGTCGAGGGTGGAGCCGAGTTCATGGCCCAGACCGCATCGCAACGGCTGCGCGACTCCGGGGCCCTGACAGCCTCTGACTGGAACCCCCTTGCTGAGCGGATGACCTGGACAATGGAAGAGGTCAGGTACTGGATGTCATCCAATCCCGGAACCTCGGCTTCGCAAATCCAGTACGGCCCCGATCAGGGCATCGCCTACAGCTACGGCTCCTGGGCCCACGCATGGCTGGCAGACAGGTTCGGACCCGACGCACTGCTCGAGTCCTACTACCCGCGTGTGAACGACCTCGGTTTTGAGGGCGCCTTCCAGAACGCCTACGGAATGAGCGCCACCGAGTTAATTGCCGAGTTTGACCAGTTCGTTCTGCTGCCGATCCAGGAACAGTTACAGATCCTCCCCGGATAACTGCGTCACCCGAGAGTTAGCATCCGACCATGGCCGACATGACCGACGCCCAGCGCGACGAGTTCCTCAGTGACGTCTGGGTGGCGGTCCTCGTCATCGAACGAGCCAACAAGGGACCCCTGTGTGCACCTGTCTGGTACCGCTACGTGGACGGATCCTTCGAGGTGACCATGGAGGATGCCTCTGCCAAGGCCGTGCTGCTCCGACGGGTCGGGCGTGCCGGCATCTGCATCCAGGACGAATCGCCGCCCTACAAGTACGTAACAGCCGAGGGTCCCGTCACCGTCACCGCCCTGGGCGGACCCGAGCGCCACAACCTGGTGCTTGAAATGGCCACCCGCTATCTGGGCGAGGAGGCCGGCCGCCGGTACGCCGAAGGGTTCTCCCCCGACGAGGAAGGTGGGGCCCTCATGACCCTGCGTCCCCGTCGCTGGCAGACCACTATGTACTGAGCCCCCTCAGCGAGGGCCGGGCGACCCGGATCAGGCTGCGGGTTCCAACACAACCAGGGGGATCTCCCGGTCGGTTTTCTCCTGGTAGCCGGCGTAACCGGAGTAGGCGGCGGTTACGAGCGGCCACAGCCCGTCCCGTTCCTCTGAAGACGCCACCCTGGCGCGCATCGGCCTGGCGGAACTGCCCTTCATGACAACCTTGACCTCGGGGTTCTCGACGAGGTTCAGGTACCAGGCCGGGTGGCGGTCCTCCCCACCCTTGGAGGCGACGATCACGATCGCGTCGCCGTCCTGATGGGGGGTGGTCAACATGACCGTCCGCTCCTGCCCTGACCGGCGGCCAACAGTGGTCAACTTGAGGACCGGCATTCCGGCCGTCCTCCAGCCAAGCCTTCCTCCGCTTAGGCCGAGCAGCCCACGATGAAGGCGGTTGGAGAACCTGAGCACACCGTCGCTTGGCATCGGCCAATTTTAGCGTGTCGCAAACCACGGGCTCAGCCCCAACCGCACTGCAGCCCTCGGCCTGCTCCTGCTGGCCAACCTGATCTGGTCCCTCGTTCTCCTGGGGGAATTCCTGGCACGACGACGCCCCTTCGGTGCCCTTGAGGCGCGGCAGGCCCGCTTCCTGCCGGCATTTCCCGCATGGGCCGCCGTTGTCGTCATCGTCTTCCCGCCTGCGTTCGGCTTCGCCTGAACCGGACGCCGCCATTTGACGTGGCAGATAATGCCAACAAAACTCCCCCCCTCAGGCCAGGTGGGGACAATCTGCCCTGACTCAGACCAACAAAAGGAGCAGAATCGATGTCACAGACAGTCCATGTCGTATTCCCGTGCAAGGAGGGCCAGGGGGCCACTCTCCTCGAGACACTAAAGACCGCCCTCGTCGACACCCGGGCCTTCGACGGATGCGAGTCCATCGAGATGTTCACCGACGCAGACAACCCCGACAACCTCATCCTCTGGGAGCAGTTTGAGACCAGGGCACACCACGAGGCCTACTTCGCGTGGCGAATCGAGACCGGCCTACCCGACATGCTCGCCCCGATCCTCGCCGGTGATCTGCAGATCACCTACCTCAACGACCACCCCGACGTCTGAATCCAACCGGTCCAGTTCGGTAGGCCAGACCCAACGCCGGGATCCGGCCATAGAATCCCTTCACTGGCGACTGGCTGAGGAGCCACCGCTGGACACGGTTTCCCACCGTGCGAAGAGCCCCCGCTTCGGCGGGGGTTCCTCGTTTTCAGGTGGTCAGGAGCCAACGAATCCGACAAGTCCAGTTCCCTCCCTACGGGTTGTTCCGGGGTGATCGCAGGCTCCACATTCCACACGCTGCTAGACAAACGGAATGGGCATCCTCTTCGTGACCGACTTCTCACCCATCGTGAACGACCCGGCAGTGGGTCAGGCGTTCCACACGGACACCCTTGGCCTACCTCGCGTGACTGTTTCAGGCGATTACATGACGATGGACGATCTTGGTGAAACCAGGACCTGGGGATCTGGCCGCTCGCTGACGCTGTCGAATCCTGCTTCGGGTCAGGTGATCACCCGCCTGCTCGGACCCGAAGGACTCCTCATCGGCATCTGCCACACCCCCTGGATGCACGAGACCTAGGTCCGATCCAGCCAGGTACCACGCGCCCAAGACCGGCGGCCCCTGGGCCCATGTGTCAGGCTCCTCTGCCCACAACCACAACCACAACCAGGAGACCGACAATGGCAACCTACGAATGCTCTTCCTGCGGGGTGTCGGTCAACGCCATCTGCGGCACGTGCAACGCTCCCCTCCTGGACGACACCCTCATCATGGACGACGGACCGAACGTGCAGGTTTCGAGGTGTCCGAACGAGCATGGCCAGATCAAGTCGCCCGTGTGCTGCGAGACCGACATGACCTGCATACTGGCCTGAGCCGGATCGCGTCATCTCACAGACACAGCGCCTGCTCAGGCGAACACCGCGGCTGCTCCTGGGCCTGACACTCTTCGGGATCGGCCTCGGCATGATCGTGCTCGCCGACTACGGGCTTCCCGGTTGGGACGTGTTCCACCAGGGCCTGGCAGAGCAGACGCCACTGACAATCGGTACGGCCGTGATCCTCGTGGGCGCCGTTCTGCTCCTGGCGATGTTGGTTCTGAGAGAGCCGATCGGGGTCGGAACCATCGCCAACGTCATTGTCGTGGGTCTGGTGCTCGACGCCGTCCTCTGGGTCTTCGACGAGCCGGCCAGCGTGGCCGTCCGTGTCACCCTGACCCTGACGGGGCCGATTGTCGTAGCCATCGGCTCGGGCTTCTACATCGGCGTTCGTCTCGGGCCGGGCCCCCGTGACGGCCTCATGACCGCCCTCGGCCAGCGTGGAATCACCATCTGGAAGGCCCGCTTCGGCATCGAGGCCATTGCCCTCACGAGCGGCATCCTCCTCGGCGGCACTATCGGATGGGGAACCGTCTGGTTCCTCGTGGCAATCGGCCCGACGGTCCACTTCTGCCTGAAACACCTCTCACTCCCGATGGAACCAGACGAGGCTGCCGCAGCCTGAGCCCCACCGGCAGTCGACGGGACCTTCGCCCCTGCCGTCGCCTTCCGACTTTGCATATGTTCAAGTTGCAGCCAGAGGCGGAGGTCGTCCGCACCTCCACGCGAATGAGGTGACGGCTATGTACACGATCAGGGAGAGGGGCCAGAATAGAAATCTGGAGATCACATCGAGTTCGCTCGTTCGAATGATCCACGAGAAGGAACCGCCGAACTTCTGGACGAAGCGTCGGTGCCACGATGAGAGAGTCGTGATACCTCTCGAGTCGGTCACCCACGTCATGCACCGCCTGAACAGGTTGAGAACCGACGTGGTGACCATCTCCACCCCTGACAGGACCTGGAAGTGGAAGGTCGCCCGCGCCGAAGCACTCGGCGAGGAGTTGAACGGAGCTCTAGCAGCCCTCCAGGAGACCTAGGCGACCTCGCCCGAAAGGTCGCGACACGTCGGCGAGAGGGGAACCTCATCTCTGGTTTTGAAGGTCCCCAGAAGGTGGTCGGCGAAGGTCGTGCAGATTCCGTACCAGTAGTTCTCGTTGCGGTAGTGGTGGAGGCGATGCACCCTCCATGGTGCCCTTACGAGGGCGCTTCTCGGCACGTATCGGGTATGTGGCAGGAAGTGCATCCACTCGTAGATGAGAGTCAGCGACACCACGGTCAGGCCACCGGTCAATCCGAGTGGAACACTGCGTAGGACAGCGGTGAAGGCAAGGCCCCAGAACACGGCGGCGAAGACATGGGTGGTTGTGTCGACGAACAACAGGCCCAGTCGGCCCGGATCACGGTGGTGATCGTGATGCCCACTGGCCGCCAGGTCGAAGATCACCCGGCGAACTCTGGTCGTCGGCTGCACGTGGAGCAGACGCACGTGTATCAGCCACTCGCTCACAGGCTGGATCAGAATCAGGACAACCAGCACCACCAGGTCCCACCATCTCCACGAGGCGACGAGGACCCGTAGCGGAACGAGGACCATCAGCACCAGGAGAAGTTGGCGTGGGCTTCGGAACCGCACAAATGTCCGAAAGCAGTCACCCAACTCGGATGGAACGTCATGCCTGTCTGCGTCCACTGCCTCCGACACCTCCCGTCGGGCGGCCGGCCCCGTCGCCGCCGGCCACAGTAGTCAGATCCGCCGTGCGACGGCAGACCCGGTGCCGGCGCCGACTATGGTCCCGGCATGCCGGGGCTGAGGCCAACCACAAGGGCCGTGGTCGGGTCGGTCGTCCGTTCGCTTGCCGAGAGGGTTGCCCGTGTCGCCGCAATCGGTCCCGCAGACAGGGCTGCCCGAAGCTACGGCAGGTTTGGAACGGGAAGCATCGTGGCATGGCCCACTGGCGCCGGCTTCGGTGAACGCTGGATCTGGCTCGGCAGCGACACGCTGATTGCAGCCCATGTCACCCTGTCGGCGGGCATGGGGCCTGGCCAGCAGATGGTCACTGACCCCGTGGTGCGAATCGGTGACCGCTGCCTGATCGGACGTGGAACCGCCATTGTCGGGCACTTCTCAATCGACATCGGCGACGACGTCTACATGGGAATGAACGTCTACATCACAGATCAGAACCACGGCTACGAGAACCTCGACCAACCCATCGGAACCCAGACCCCCAACGACGATGCCGTGTCGATCGGCCCGGGCAGCTGGATCGGCTCGGGTGCCGTGATCCTTCCCGGCGCCCGCATCGGCAGCCACGTGGTGGTGGGCGCCAACTCGGTTGTCCGCGGCGAGGTCCCCGACAACACCGTTGTGGTGGGTTCCCCCGCCCGGGTTGTCCGACGCCACGACGGATCTGCCTGGGTGCGGGACGCCCCGGACCAACCCGGACCTGGCTGAGGCTGCATCTTGCCAGCACCGGAGGAACACAGGACCCGACACGGCTGGTCAGGCGTCGCTGTACTCGGCCTTCTGACGATCACCTCCTACGGGTCATGGATGTACGGGTTCAGCATTCTCATCGGACCGATCGGCGATGACATGGGATGGAGCACCACCACGCTCGGGATCACGTTCGGGGCCGCGATGCTGCTAACGGGACTCGGTTCGTTCACCGGCGGCCGCCTCCTCGACAGGTTCGGGGGGCCCGGCCCGTTCCTGTTGCAGGCGCTAGCTGGTGGCGGCCTGCTCCTCACCTCGACCTGGTCCGATCAGATGCTCACGTTCGGCATTCTCTACTCCCTTGGAGCGGGCATAACCGGTGCCACCGGCTCCTACCACGTGACCACGGCTGCGGCCGCCCGGCTACGCCCCCACCGCCCAGACCAGGCCATCGCCGTGGTCACCCTCATCGGTGCCTTCTGTAGCCCCATCTACCTGCCGCTGACCGCATGGATGGTCACGACGTGGCACTGGCGTACGGCTGCTCGAGTCCTGGCCCTTCTGTCCATAGCCGGTGGCCTGCTGGCTGCATCCCTCACAGCCGACGCCTGCAGTTCCCACTCGGGCCCCTCTCTGAGGCCGCTGGACGCCGTTCGCAGCGCTCTGGGACGCCCCGCCATCCAGAGGATGATGGCCGCGTACCTGGCCACGGGAGTGGCGTTCACATCGGTGCTCGTCTACCAGGTTCCGATACTTACAGCCTCAGGTGTGAGCCTGGCGATGGCGGGCACGATTGGAGGCCTACGTGGCCTCTTTCAGTTCTTCGGCCGCCTCGGCCTGACCGGCCTGGTTGAACGCCACGGCTCAGGCGCGCTGCTGAGACTTGCCTTCCTCGTCAGCGCAGCGGGCATCGCCTTCCTGCTCATCGGGAGCATTCCGGCGGGCCTGACATTCGCCATTCTCGCCGGCCTGGCAATGGGTGCGAGCACCCCGCTCCAGAGCGTGTATGCCCGGAGCCACTTCGACGAAGGCGACCTCGGCCTGCTCATGGGCCTGCAGGGCGTATCGATGGGTCTTGCAGGCGCCATCGGACCGGTCCTGGGAGGTGTCATGCGCGACCTCTCCGGAAACTGGGCACCCACGGTGGTGATGGGAATCGTCACGATGGCCTTCGGCGCATGGCTGCTCAAGCCTGACGAGCACCGACCGGTCGGCGAGACCACACTCCAGTGAACATCCCCGGAGCGCCGGAGCCCCTTCTCGCCACTAGTTCACTATCCTGTGCCCGAGGAACGGCTGCCGCCTGCGGCATTCTGGCAGTTGCCGGATCCTGAACTTCCACCATCGACCTACCCGGATATGAGGCCGAGGATGCAGACCCTGGAACCCACGACGCTGACCCTCAAAGATGTCATCGATGTCGTGCCGGCATCATGTCGAGAGCGTTCCACCGCCCGCGGGTTGGCTCTGGTCGGCCGCGACGTTGTGCTCTACGCAGCCGTGATCACCGGAATCGTGCTCAGCCCCACCTGGTGGCTGACACTGCTCCTGATCCCGTTTGCCGGCCTCATGGTCGCTGCAATGTTCGTGCTCGGCCATGACGCCGCCCACGGTGCGTTGACAAACAACAGCCGCATGAACGTCGCTCTCGGCAAGTTCCTGTTTGTTCCTTCATTTCACATCTACGAGGCCTGGATCCTCGGCCACAACCGCATCCACCATGGCCACACGGTCAGGCAGGGGATGGACTTCGTCTGGCATCCGGCGACAGTTGATGAATACCGGGCCATGGGCCCCTGGGGGCGCCTGCGCCACCGCGTCGAGTGGTCGGTGCTGGGACCTCTGCCGTACTACCTGCGCGAGGTCTGGTGGAACAAGATGATCGCCTTCCGCCAGCCGCCGGCCAAGTGGGTCTCGGCGATTCGTCGTGACCGCTACTTCCTGTACCTGGCCGTTCTGGCTGCAGCTACCGGTGCGGCGTTCCTGGGCGGCCTGGGCTCCGGCAACCTCCTGGGCGCCATCTGGATGATCACCAAGTTGATGGTGATCCCGTTCCTGATTTTCACCCACGTGATCGGCTGGACCGTCTACGTCCACCACATCACCCCTGAGATCCGCTGGCACACCCGCCGCGGCTGGACCAAGGTCGCAGGCCAGCTCGACGGCACAACAATCCTGCGGATGCCGAAGATCGTCAACCTGTTCTTCCACTGGATCTTCGTGCACACACCCCACCACGTGGACATGCGCATCCCCTGTTACCGCCTGAATGAAGCCGCCCGGGCCATCACGGCAGCATTCCCGGACCGCACCATCGACCGCAAGCTGCGCCTGCGCACCTACCTGATGGCCACCCGCACCTGTAAACTGTACGACTTCGAAGAGGGCACCTGGCTCTCCTACCGGGCCGCCCGCACCTGACCTGTCAGCCGCCGTAGTTCATGCCGGTATCGCGGAGCAACAGCGGCACCACCGAGTCGTCACGGACGCCAGCCCCGACTACCTCTGCCACGAAGATCGTGTGATCGCCGCGCTTGACGGTGTCGGTCACCCGGGCCTCGAACCAGTAGGCGCACTCGACCAGCAGCGGTGACCCGGTGACCGGGCCCGGTTCGAAACCATGGCCGTTGATCAGTTCGCCCTCGACCGACGTGGAGCGGAAGAAGGCCTTTGCGATGTCCAGCTGGTCGGCCCCGAGGACGTTCACGGCGAATGCCCCGGTTGACCCGATGATCACAGCCGAGCCGCTGTCGGCCTTTACGCCGGCGACCACCAGGGGCGGGTCGAACGACGCCTGTGTGAGCCAGTTGGTGCCGCCCGCGCCGTAGTTCTCGCCATCGGTGGCTGTGAGGACGTGGAGCCCGTAGTTGATCGCCCGCAGCGCCGTCTTCTTGTCCTGTGGATCCACCCGTCATCTCCGTGTTGTCGGCTTCTGGCCTCGAACCTACATGCGCTTGGCGTCATTCTTCGTAACTAGGGACCTAATGCCCTATCGGATTCCCTGATAGCAACGTTTAACTTGTCTGAACTGCGATAATAGTCATTATCGCTTAGAGTTTGGGAAGAACAGGAGCACAAGATGGCACTGGCCACCGACGAGAGCGTCCACGAACTACCAGAGATGACCCCGATGGGCAACCCACTCGACTGGTCGTGGCTCAGGGGAACCAGGGCCGAATGGGGCATGAACCCCGTTCCCAGCCGTCGGGGCCTCACCATGATGGACATCGCAACCGGCACCTACGGTGAGGTGCTGGAGGAACCCCCGTACCGCTCCATGGCTCCCCGCGGAGCCGACATCGACGAGGACACGCCCGACATGGGTTACATCCTCAACCACAAGTCACAGGTCTGGGCCGACAACGTTGTCGAACTCTACGAGGAGGCTGTGGCCCGTCAGTGGTCGTCAACCCGGGACATCCCCTGGAACGAACTCCAGGAGCTCCCCTCCGACATCGAGCACGCAATGTGCCAGCTCTGCACCGTCCTCACCGAAATTGAGATGATCGCAACGGACCTGCCGGCCAAGTGGATGTGGCGCATGAACCACCACTTCGTCGAGGCCAAGATGTTCCTGGCGACCCAGATCATGGACGAGGCACGCCACGCCGACGTGTTCCGCAAGAGGGCGCTGGCAAACGGCGGCGGCCTGCTGCTATCTGGCTCCGGTGATGAGAGCCTGCTGCGCAGCATCCTCGAGGCAAAGACCTATACACAGGCATCAGCCCTGCTGCACCTGCTGGGTGAGGGCTTCATCCTCGACGTGTTCCGCCAGGGCGAGCTGATCGCACCCACACACGTCGAGAAGAAGATATTCCGCCTCTCCATGCAGGACGAGGCACGCCATGTCGCCTACGGCACCATGCACATACGCCAGGCCATCGCCGGCGACCCCGATGTTGCAGACGAGATCCACGAGGCCCTCGACCACGGCGAGCAGTTCCTCATCGAGTTCGGCACCTCACCGGTCCTGTCATCGGCCCTGGCAATATTGCTGGGCGGTGGGTCCGAGCACATCGAGGACAAGGGCTTCCCGATGCAGTCCCTGCTGGCCACCAAGATCTTCACCTCCTACCTGGCGCGCTGCGAGAGGGCCGGGCTGAACAGGATCGACCGAACCGACCTGCCCCTTGAACTGCTCGGCATTGATATCGACGCCTTCGACCGGACCGGCGTCTGAGCCACCTGAAAGGAAAGGACCCACCATGTCAGACAGAGTGAACGATCTGGCCTTCTACCAGGACCTTGCAGACCTGATGAACGCCCACCCCGACCAGTACGAGACCCTCGGCGAGGTGGACTTCACCCTTGGGGTGCTCATGGCCGCCGAAGGGGGCAACGACCTTCGCCTCAGACTGCGCTTTGAGGACCTCGGCTGCGCAGACGTTTCCCCGCTCTCCGAGGGCGGAGAGGCCTCCTGTGACTGCTGGCTCGAGGGCGACACCGACTCCTGGGGCGAGATGTTCGATGACATCACCACCAACGGGCGTGCGACGGGCAGGCGCACCATCAACAGCCTGACCCTCGTGGGAGACCGCATTGACGTCAGGGGCGACGACCCGATGGGCGTCGACAAGTTCTTCCGCTTCAACCAGACGATCCAGCAGTTCTTTGACGGTGCCGCCCAGTTGGCGCCCTCATCGGCCTGACACGAACCACCGAAAGGACCCACAATGCAAGCAATGGCATGCCCCCACTGCGGCGAACCCCTCGACCAGGTGCTCGACCTCCCCTACGGCTACTGGGAGTGGGACGGTGAGCGCTACAACCTCAAGAGCACCGCAGACACCGTCAACGTGGCCCCCTGGGCCTGCAACAGCTGCCTCCGCTCGCTGCGGCCATTCCACCCACAGGACGTGACGGCCGCCTCCCTCGCAGCCACCTGAGCAGCCCGATAAGGATCGGGGACGGGGACGCCTGGTGAGCCACAAGGTCATCGAAGACGAGTGCATCGGCTGCGGTGCCTGTGAGTTCGCCTGTCCACGTGAAGCCCTGCGCAAGACCGACACCTTCCTAGGGCTGTTCATCATCAACCCTCTGACCTGTGACGACTGTGGCGACTGCATTGAGAAGTGCCCCGTCTGGGCGATTGTTCCCGACCCCGACTGGCCTGTCTGCTACGACACCGGCTGCCCGCTCAGCTCAAAGCGCTACTCGTCGGTCGACTGCAACGTCTGGCAGGAGCGCTGCGGCGCCTGTGGTTCCCCACTGTGGCGAAAGAGCGCCAGCGGCGATGAGTGGGCATGCCCCGGATGTGGGTTGAACCTGCGCGTCAGGTGCCCTCGCAGCCACCGGGTCGAGGAGGTTGCCGAGCACTACCCCGACCTGACCGACTGGTTCGCCGAGACAACTCCCAACGGTCCCGACCTCGAGACTGCCCAGGTGGACGTGGCAGGCTGAGCGGACATCGCCAGATCAGTTGCCGAAGTCCCAGGTTCCCCCGGAGCGATGATGCCCTGACACGTTCTTGGCGATCAGGATTCGATGCACCTCGTCGGGTCCGTCGATTATCCGAAGCGACCTGGCCGTCTGGAACATGGCGGCCAGGGGCAGGTCGTCGGTGATCCCTGCGGCTCCCCAGACCTGAATCGCCCGGTCAACCACCCTCTCATAGGCAGCCGGCACGAAGACCTTGATCGCTGAGATATCGGTCCTCGGGTAGGAACCGTCACGCATCTTCTCGGCACAGTTGATGGTCATGAGGCGGGCAGCCGAGATGTCCATGTAGGAGTCGGCGATAAAGCCCTGCACGAACTGCTTGGATTCCAGCACACCCCCGTGGACCGTGCGTTCGGCCGCCCTTTCAACCATCAGGTCAAAGGCCCGCCACATCTGCCCAATCGAGTTCATGCAGTGGTAGATACGTCCTGCACCCAGGCGGTCCTGAGCAGCCTGATGGCCAGACCCCGTCTCCCCGAGTTGGTTCTCGAGGGGCACCCGTACGTTGTCGTAGACGATCTCGCAGTGATCGCTGGTGCCTCCCCAGACTCCTATTCCCCGAAGGATCTCCACACCGTCCGTATCTGAAGGCACGATTATCTGGGTCATGCGGGAGTTTCGGTCTGCCTCGCCGCCCCCGTCATCGGTCCGACACATCACGATGAAGAAATCTGCCTCCATGCCATTGGACGTGAACCACTTGTGACCGTTGATGACCCACTCATCACCGTCGCGCCTTGCCGTGGTCCTGAGCGACCGCGGGTCCGAACCGGGCTGGTCCGGCTCGGTCATCGAGAAACCGGACTGCATGTGTCCCTCGATCATCGGAAGCAGCCACTTTTGCTTCTGCTCCTCTGTGCCGTAGCGGACGAGAATCAACTGGTTGCCCGAGTTGGGGGCCATGATGCCGAACAGCGATGACGCACCGACCGCGTAGGCGAGCACCTCTTTCATGTAGGCCAGTTCCAAAAAATCGAGACCCGCTCCCCCGTACTCCTCTGGCAGGTGGGGCGCCCAGAGCCCCGCCTCCCTGACCTTTGCCCTGACACTGGAACGAAGCGCCCGAGCTTCCTCCCTGTCGCCCTCAGTCGTGTGACCACCACGATGGTCGGCCCAGAGCATGTTCTCGTTCGGAAGTATCTCCCGGTTGACGATCGCCGCAGTAAGCAACCTGACCTCGTTGATCCGCTCAGAAACCGAGGGGATCGGCTGCACGTTCATTGCCATGGTCGACACCTCCGATCTGATTCGGGACGCGACCCCGGGGACCCGGGACCACACACCACCGTCGCATCCCGGCCGGCCGATCCGCTAGGGACGATGGTCCCGACGGCAACGACGCTGCCAGTCGATCCCAGACAACGGACAGCCTGAAAACAGACACCGACAGGGACCTTGGTCCCTGTCGGGCGCGTCTGGCGCTCCGTACCGTTCACGGCAGTGGGGCTGGTCGGCCCCTACGCGACGTGAGGATGGGGCCAGGGGTGGATCAAGACCGGAGAAACGACTGGATCTGGTTTGGCTCTCTGTGGGCCATCTTTTCAGCAATCGGCTTCTATCTGGTGCTCGGCATCGACCTGCTGCCGGCACAGTGGGCCCACGAGGCCGAAATTGTCGACGATGCCTACATCCTCCTCATGGGCCTCTCAATTCCCATCTTCGCCGGCGTCGCAGCCGCCCTCCTCACCAGCCTCCTGCGCTTTCGCGTTCAGGTCGACGACATCCCGACCGAAGACGGCCCTCCTGTCCACAACAACCGCAACTTCGTGCGACTGTGGGTGGCCTCGACGCTCATCTTGGCCCTGATGATCACGGTCAACCCGGGCTTCATCGGCATCGCCGAACTCCGCGGTGAGCCGAGCGCCGACATCGTCGTCGAGGTCCAGGCCCAGCGCTGGTCATGGAAGGTCAACTACGAAAACGGTGCCGAGACCTTCAACCAACTCTACCTTCCAGCCGACAGGCGGGTCCGGTTCGACATCACCTCCCTCGACCTCGTCCACTCCTTCTGGATCCCCGGATTCCGGGTGAAGATCGACGCCGTCCCGGGAAGGGTCACCTATCTCTACGTGACACCCGAGGGCGTCGGATCCTTCGAGGACGACTTCAACCTGAGGGTGCAGTGCGCAGAGATCTGTGGTCTCGGCCACGCCCAGATGGCAATGCCGGTAACCGTGCTGTCACCCGCCGACTTCGATGCCTGGGTCACCGACCTGGCAGAAGGAGCCTGATTCATCATGCGACAACTTCTCCGGGCCGTCATCTTCGGCATCCTCGGATACCTGATCGGAGCGACCCTCACCTGGCTTGTCCGGGGCGGATCCCTCGGCGACGAGGTGTGCGTGGTGTTCGGTTACGTCGTCGGACTGGTCGGCTGGCTATTCGGAATCGGAATGGGCGACACCTGGGTCCGCGAGTGGTTCGGCCTTCCCGCCCGGGAGTCCGATGTCACCGGCTGGAAGCGCTACCTGGGCTTCTCAACCGACCACAAGGTCATCGGCGTCCAGTACCTCGCAACCTTCATCGTTGTGCTGCTGCTGGGCGGCGTCGCAGCCATGATCATCAGGTTCGAGTTGGCTCAGGCGGGCGAAGGCATCCTCAACGCCGACCGCTACAACCAGGTCATGAGCATGCACGGCATCCTCATGGTCGCCGTAGCAGTTGCGGCGATCCTCGGCTCGTTCGGCAACTACCTCGTACCGATCATGATCGGTGCCGACGACATGGCGTTCCCACGGCTGAACGCAGTGACCTTCTGGTTGATCCCACCGGTGGCCATCGGTCTGCTGGCCGCCCCCACACTCGGCAGCTTCGACGCCGGCTGGACCGCCTACCCGCCGCTCAGCGTCGTCAACAACGGTGGCCAGATCCTGTTTGTGCTGGCCGTAACCACCTTCGGCCTCTCCTCGATACTCGGTGGCCTCAACGTCATCACCACCATCGTCACCATGCGTGCTCCGGGAATGACCTGGGGCAGGTTGCCGATCTTCGTATGGGCAGCATTCGCGGCATCAATGATCAGCCTGCTCACAACCCAGTTCTTTGCAGCGTCGCTCGTGCTCATCGCCATGGACAGGGTGGCCGGAACCGTCTTCTTCGACGGTGGTGCCGGCGGAGACCCGCTTCTCTACCAGCACCTCTTCTGGTTCTACTCACACCCGGCGGTCTACGTCATGGTCCTACCGGGCTTCGGCCTGGTGCTCGAGACCATCACCCACATGTCGCGCAAACCGCTGTTCGCCTACAAGGCAGTCGTGGTGTCACTGCTCACGATCGCCGGCCTGAGCGTCATCGTGTGGGCACACCACATGTTCACCAGCGGCATGGCCGAGTACCTGCACGGTCCGTTCATGTTCGCCACCGAGATGATCTCCGTCCCCACGGGCGTGATCTTCCTCTCGGCGATGGCGACCCTGTGGCGGGGCAAGCTGTGGATGAAGACACCGCTCTTCTTCGCCATGATCTGGATCTTCCAGTTTCTCATGGGTGGGGTGACCGGCATCTTCCTGGCCGACGTGGTCACCGACGTGAGCCTCCACGACAGCTACTTCGTGGTCGCCCACTTCCACTACACGATCATGGGCGGAATGATCTTCGCCTTCCTGACCGGGATCTTCTTCTGGTTCCCGAAGATCACAGGCCGCATGATCAACGACCGACTGGGGATCATCTTCGCCCTGTGGCTGACCATCGGCTTCCAACTCACGTTCCTGCCACAGTTCTGGCTGGGAACAAATGGCATGAACCGGCGCATTGCCGACTACCCGGACCAGTTGGAGGGGGCAAACCTGTTTTCCTCGATCTCGGCCTTCTTCCTCGGCGGTAGCTTCCTGCTGCTCATCTACATCCTGCTCTCCGCGGCGAGACGCGGCCCGAAGGCCGGCGACAACCCCTGGAACGCAAGCACCCTCGAATGGCAGGTTTCCTCTCCCCCACCCGAGCACAACTTCTCCGGCCAACCAACCGTGGTCGGCCACCCGTACGGGTACGGAACCGCCGACTCACGCCATGCAGAGTTCGCCGGAATGACAGCGGTCGGGCTTGCAGAACCTGAACAGGCCAGGACGGGCGAAGGAGGGGACAATGAGTGACAACTCCCACGACACAGCGGGGCTCATGACTGTGATCCAGCGCGGCTGGTTCACTGCAGGTGCCCTGGCCGTCCTGACCCTCGTCGAGTACGTCGTGGCAACGACCGTCGATGCTCCCACACTGTGGCTCCTGCCCTTCATCATCGCCAAGGGAGGCCTCATCCTCGAGGTCTTCATGCACTCCAGCGACCTCAAGACCCTCGACGGAGGTAACGCCTGATGGCCATGACCACCACCCCAGAGGCTGTCCACAGCCGGGCCGAGGCCACGTACCGCCCGGCTGCCAACAGGCTCGGCCTCTGGCTATTCCTCGCCTCAGAGACGTTCCTGTTCTCGGCTTTCATCTCGTCAAGGTTCGTGGTGTCGGGGACCGATCAGCCCGAACACCTCAACCAGGGCCTCGCCCTCCTGTTGACCCTGCTGCTGCTCTGGTCGAGCATCAGCGCCTTCCGAGCCGAGGCCGCCATGGCCCACGACAACCGTCGCCTGTTTCACCGCGAGATGCTCACAACCATCGTGTTGGGAGCGCTGTTCCTTGTGGGTGTGGGAGTCGAGTTCAACGAGGCTCTCACCGACTTCCCGGCGAACACCATCTACGGAAGTTCGTTCTTCATGCTCATCGGCCTGCACGCATTCCACGTGCTAACCGGCATTCTGGCTCTCGGCGTCGTCTGGAATCTGGGCCGCCTGGGCCACTACGGGTCCGACAACCACTGGCCCGTCGAGGGCGTCGTCAAGTACTGGCACTTCGTCGACCTCATGTGGGTAGCCATCTACCCAACCCTCTACCTCTTCGGCGGCTCGTGATCACACGCCGTTCGCTGCGGCCACAGGCCGACGAACAGTGCAGCACCGGCATACACGGCATACGCGAAGCCGCTCTTGTAGTAGCGGGCACCACCACGGCCGTATTCCTCGTCTGCCTGGTCGCCTTGTGGATCTTTGCAGGCCCCGGAAGGGCACGTGAGCGGCGCGAGATCGTGATCCCGGCTGGTACGGCCGACCTCATCGCTGCGGGTGAAAATCCGCTGGACCTGCCCGCCAACTGGAGCTTCCGCAGCGGCGACGTCCTGGTCCTCGACAACCGCGACGACGTCGGCCACTACGTGGGGGCATGGTTCTCCCCCTACGGCGAGGTCACCGAGATCACCGTCACCGCCTCTGCCACCGTGTTTTGCACACTTCACCCAGCGGGCCAGATCTACATTGACGTGACACCCAGGCGGACCGACTGGATGCTGGCCGTTCCACCGACACTCCTGATAGGTCCAGCCTTCGGGCTTGTCCTCCTTATGGCCCTCCGGATGCTGCAACGCCTCGAGGATCCGGAAACCGTCGCTGCAGCAGAGGCCGCCCGGCGACGCAGGCGTGACCGGGAACCCGAGCCGGTTGCGCCGGGTGCCACAGGGAATCCGGGACTTTCGTCCCTAATAACAGGCCCGGAGTAGCGCCAGAGTTACTCAGGCGTCAGGGGACCATTCCGTGACCAGATCTAAACCCAGTCCTACGCGAACAAAGGAAACAAAGTTGAAGCACGCAACCATCAAGAAGTTGACCGCCGTGGCCCTGGCCGCCGCAATCACGCTCCCCCTCGCAGCATGTGGCGGTGGAAGCGACGGCGCCACCAGCGACTCTGCAGCTCCATCCTCCTCATCGACCATCTCTGTCGAGGGAACTGAGTTCAAGTTCGCTCCAGCCGACGTGAGCGTGAAGGCCGGTCAGGCGGTGACCGTGACCTTTGACAACCTGGGTGCTGTGGACCACGAGTGGGCGGTTCTCCGAGAGGGAACCCAGATAAAGGCCGAAACCGACTTCAAGGAATCGATGGTCCTGCTCGAGGTTGAGGCCATTCCGGCCGGTACATCGGCAACCCAGACATTCACCTTCGACAAGGCCGGGCGCTACCAGATCATCTGCGCCCTGCCGGGCCACTTCGCGGCTGGCATGAAGGGAACCCTGACGGTCTCCTGACCAGCACGGCTCTACAGGCCAGCTACTGCGATTCCCTTCCCAGGAGCCTTCCGGCATACCACCGGGCAAAGTTGGCGACGCTCGGCTCAAGGTACGAGAACATGCCCTGACGGGCGAACGGCGAACGCATCCCTGCATGCTGTTCCTCCAGCATGGGGATGTCCTCTTCGAGGGCCATGTCGAACCGCTCGTAGTAGGAGCTGACCCTCTCGGGAAAGTCGGGATGGTCGATGGTTGACTGCGGAAAGCTCACCACCTGGGCACAACGACATCGATCGGGCCCGTCTGGGTACACCTCGTAGAGCCACATGGCATCAGACCCCAGGGCGACGATGATGTTAGGGAACAGCCAGGAATAGCGAACACCGGCACGTAGCCGGCCCTCCAGCTGGCTGATCACCGGCAATGCCTTTTCCTGGGTTCCGTCGAGGAGGCCTCCGGTGCCATCTGTGGTCCCGAAGTGTGTGGCGAACCCACCGCGAACGACCTCCGCATCGTCGGGCTCGTCATAGGTGTGGTCGATGCTGGTCGGGTGCACGTACGGAAGGTGGTAATACTCGTTGAATACCTCGGCGAAGGCCTTCCAGTTGCAGTCAACGGTGAACTCACGGCGCCTGGCGGTGACCATTGAGTCCACCGGCCATGCCTCGTGGACAGCCGGGAAGTCGCCGATCCACGTGTCAATCGGGGGAGGATCATCCTCGAAGCTCACAAGGACGAACCCGGCTACCTCAGCCAGCGCGAACTCCGCCAGACCGTGCTCGCCCTTCTCGAAACCGTGGGTGCGACCCATGCTCGGTGCCGCCAGCAGCCGACCATCGAGCCCGTAGGTCCAGAAGTGGAAGCGGCACCGCATCCGGGTGCAGTTCCCCTCTCCCAGCATCACCTGCGCCGACCTGTGGCTACAGCTGTTGGCGTAGGCGTGCAGGCCCCCGTCAGCGCCCCGGACAACCACCACGGGCACACCGCCGAGTTCCATTGCGCTGTAGTCACCTACCTCAGGCCAGCGGTCAGTGCGACCAACCCCGACCCATCCGGAACGGAACACCGCCTCCTGCTCAACTGCGAACACCACGGGGTCCGTGTAACAGGCCGGTGGAAGGGTCCGCATCGTGTCAGATGGGCCGGTACAACGACCAAGGTCGGCCGTCACGCCAGTGGGGAGAACCGCCACCCGTTCATCAAGGCCGTACATTCGCCGGAGCATAGGGCTGAGACAGGGCGCGGCTCCAGCCGGAACGGTCAGGAATCCGGTCTGCTGTTGGCCGAACCTGTGTACTCGTTCAGGCCCAGTTCTGCACGCTCGTCGACTGTCCGCGCCATCACGTATTCGTCGAGCGGAATCCCGGTGGCATCAGCTGACCTGACAAGGCCGTTGAAGACCGCCACGGTGGCGGCCGCATCCACCAGACCGCCGGGCCCCACTGCCTGGAGCATCTGCTCATCCAACAGCCTCACCGACTCAGGGCTGTCGTGTGCCGCCTCTGCGTAGGCCGTCAGCAGCTCACCGTGTGGAACACCTGAAGCAACCCCGTGCTGGACATCTCCTCCGATGGTTCCGGTCAGGTCGACCACCTGATCGAGGGCCTCGCTGCTCTCACGGAGCAGCATCACGTGTGACGATGTTCAGTAGAAACACTCGTTCAGGGCAGAGGTTCGGGCAGCCACGAACTCAATCTGGGGGCGGCTCAGAGAACGGTGGCTCCAGACCATTTCGAAGAACTCGCTGCCGTCGTACATGCTCGAGACAATCGCCATGCGCCGCGCATTGTCGGCCGGCACGTAGGAGAGCGCCCTCGCCACGTTGGGGCCCTGCCAACCGTCGACCAGCCACGGCACGTATGCCTCGCCCGCTGCGACACCCTCGGGCACCCCTCCGACCGGTCCGCCGGCGATTACATCTGGAAAGGGCTGGCGGGACCTGCCCAGCAGACTGCAGAAGATGTCTATCGGCACAGTAAGCACCACCACAGCCACCAGCTCCACGTAGCGTCCCGGGCCCATCAGGTCAATTGCCTCGGCCGCCCACGCAGCCGTGATCCGGCCCGACTCGGAAGTTACCCGCCGCACAACCTCAAGCGTCAGGTCCGAGATGCCAGGACCATCTTCACGGCTAAGGTCACCCAGTGCCGGAATCGCCAGGCCGATGGGCCGTGGACCATCGGCCATTGCCGACCTGGAGGCCTCAGCGATCGCCATGCGCTGAGCGCCTGTCCACCAGGTTCCGGGCCCACCAAGGCCGTCCCAGGCCTGTTCAAACGCAGCAAGAATCTGCTCGTCGACCAGATGGCGAAAGGAGTCCTGTGGGAATGCTTCCATTGCCGCAACCTAGTGCCGGTGGCACATCCCGGGCTGCCCCCACATGTGCCACCGGGCACGTTCCGCCATTCGGCCAGCTCCTGCCGCTACCCTTGTACCTGCTCCGGTCGGCATCGCCGATCGGTGGGTTCGCAGGCGGGCTTTGGTTCTTCCAGTCGACGTGAACCATCTTCCATACCTTTCGACCTCACCAAACGTGCTGAGGCGACGCGAACCACCGAACAACCCGCACATCCGCGGGCAAGGAGCAAGATGTCCCCCACCTTCAGCGACCTGGGCGTACCCGGTCGCATCCGCGAAGCCCTCGAGCGTCGAGGAATCACCGAGCCGTTCGAGATTCAGGCGGCCACGATCGCCGACGCAATGTCTGGCCGCGACGTCTGCGGACGTGCCCCGACCGGATCCGGAAAGACGCTGGCATTCGGCATACCGCTGGTAGCCGATGTCGAAAGGGCCGCACCCCGCGAGCCACGTGCCCTGGTTCTGGCTCCCACCCGTGAACTTGCCGAACAGATCTCCACTGAGCTCCGCTCCTTTGCAGGCAAGGTCTCAATCGGCGTCGTGTACGGAGGCGTCGGCTACGGCCCTCAACTGAACGCACTCAGGAAGGGTGTCGACATTCTCGTTGCATGCCCCGGTCGCCTCGAGGACCTGATCGAACAGGGAGCACTCTCGCTTGCCAGCGTCGACCGCGTGGTGCTTGACGAGGCAGACCGAATGGCCGACATGGGCTTCATGCCTGCTGTGCGCCGCCTGCTCGACCAGACCGACTCAGACCGCCAGACGGTTCTGTTCTCGGCAACCCTCGACGGCGACGTCGCCAAGCTCACCCGCGACTACCAGCGGGACCCGGTAAGGCACGAGGTCGGCGAGGAGACACCCGACATCACCACAGCCAGCCACGTGTTCTGGAACACCACACAGGCAGACCGACGTGAGGTCACCACTGAAGCCGTAGGCGCTGCCTGGCCGGCGATCATCTTCTGTCGGACCCGCCACGGCTCGGACCGCCTTGCCCGCCAACTGAGCAAAGAGGGCCTCAAGACCGCCGCCATCCACGGCGGTCGCAGCCAGGCACAACGCACCCGGGCACTGGCCGACTTCAGCAAGGGACGTGTCCACGCTCTCGTCGCCACCGACGTAGCAGCACGCGGAATCCATGTGGACGGTGTCGCATCGGTCATCCACTTTGACCCTCCCGAGGACCACAAGGCCTACGTCCACCGGTCAGGTCGCACCGCCCGCGCCGGAGAAACCGGTGTGGTCATCTCGCTGGTCCAGCCCAATCAGGTAAGGGAGACGAAGCGCATGCAGCGCCAGATCGGCCTCGACGAACCGTTTACCGAACCTGATGCTGCAGTCCTGCGGCACCTGTCACCTGTTCCAGCCCGGGATGTGCGTGATGTCGTGACCGAGAGAACAGGCTCCGCCAGGGAAGACAGCCACGAAGAGCGCGACGGTCGCTCCTCAGATCGTATCGGGCGCGGCGGGGGCCAGGGTCATCGTTCAGGCAATGGCTCAGCAGGGCGCTCACACAACGGATCCGGAAGCAGTCGTTCAGGCAACAAGAACCGGAACAGGCGACGGGGTGCCAGCTCCACGAACGGCGCCGGCGGAGGCAGCCAGAAGCCCGGCTCCAGGAACGGTTCAGCTGGAAGCAACCGGAACCGATCTGAGAACAAGAACTCCTCAGCAAAAGGTTCCGGCGGCAACGCCGGGAAGCCCGGCAACAAGAGGTCAGCGGGCAGTCAGGGTTCGGGCGGCAACGCCGGGAAGCCCGGCAACAAGAAGGGCTCGGGCGGCAGCAAACGCGGCCGACATCCTGCCGACAGTTCCAACGGTGGCAACCGCAAGGCCCGAAGGGCCCACCTGCAGCGCACCAGCGGCTGATCCGGCAGGTCGTCACCAAATACCAGATTGGCCTTTGTGTGGTTCTGGAACAGACCGCACGTAGGCTTTCCCCACCGTTCCACTCACGGCACGGTTCATGATTGTTCAACGAAAGCGAATGTGATTGTCATGCCTCGCGGCACAGTAAAGTTTTTCAACTCCGAAAAGGGCTACGGCTTCCTCTCCGTCGAAGGCGGTGAGGACGTGTTTGTCCACTACTCCAACATCGATGGCTCCGGTTACAGGAGCCTCGACGAGGGCCAGACGGTCGAGTTTGAGGTAGGCGAAGGCCGTAAGGGCCCCGAAGCCCTCAACGTCCGCAAGGCCTAACCCGGGCAAACCAGCCCTTTGCGGCCCCACCTCTCAGGTTCGGGCAGCGATACAGACGAGGTAGCACACGCCTGGCCACGGCTGGGCTGTGCTGACCTCACCCATTTTCTACCTATTGCCTGTCGTCCGCTTGTCTTCCCGGTCTACCGGACGACAGTGGTAGGACATGGGGACCCGCTGGATCAGCGAAGGTCGCATTGACCAAGGCTGGCCGGCAAACACGCGCGGACACGTCGGCGAGGTGTTTCCCGAGGTTATAACCGCCCTCGGCCACCAGCTGGGCGTCGACCCTGCTGAAAAGGCCTGGCGAAACGTGTACGCGAATTTGGGCATCATGGGCCCGGGTGACTTTGCGGACGACGCCATGGTCGAGGTTGGCGGAACAGCCGGAACCGTCACGCTCATCTAGGCCCGATACCTGACCGGACCCGACATCTCGAACGGGCATCCCTCATACCAACGGGTAGGTTCACACCATGAGCGCCTTCAGCGACCTGCTGCATGCCAGGGGCTACCTGATCCTCGATGGCGCCATGGGAACACAGCTGTTCGATGCCGGCCTTACCGCCGGAGACGCACCCGAGTTGTGGAACCTCGAGCACCCCGACCGTGTCAGCAGCATCCACCGCTCCTATGTGGACGCCGGCTCCGACATTGTCCTCACGAACACATTCGGTGGAAACCGTCACAGGCTCAAGCTCCATGACCTGCAGGGACGCGTCGCAGAGATCAACGACGCCGGGGTCCAGTGTGCCCGGATCGCCGCCGACCAGGCTGACAGACCGATACTGGTAGCCGGATCCATGGGCCCGACCGGCGAGTTGATAGAGCCGCTCGGGGCGCTTTCCGAGGCCGACACCGAGGCTGCCTTCGCCGAACAGGCAGAGGCCCTCGAGGCTGGCGGGGCCGACCTGATCTGGATCGAGACCCTCAGCGACCTGCCAGCCGTCGAGGCGGCACTCCGCGGCGCCAGGCATGCCACCGACCTGCCGGTCGTGGCGACCCTGAGCTTTGACACGGCCGGTCGAACGATGATGGGCCTCACCGGCACCGAGGCCGGTCAACGCCTTTCCGAACTGGGCATCGACGGAGCTGGTGCCAACTGCGGCGCCAACCTGGCCGACACCGAGGCGGCGATCGCCGACATCCGGGCGGCAGCAGGCAGCGTGCCGGTCGCCTCCAAGGCCAACGCCGGCATTCCTGTCTGGAAAGGGGCCGATCTCTCCTACGACGGAACCCCCGAGGTGCTGGCGGCCCATGCCTGTCGGACACGTGACGCCGGAGCCAGCCTCATCGGCGCCTGCTGCGGCAGCACGCCTGCTCACATTGCAATGATGGCCGACGTGCTGGCCGGCAGGGTCCCTGTGCCAGACATCGGCCCACCCGAGGGAACCCGGGTTGACGAGTCGGCGATCGACCCCGACCACCACCGTTCCGGTCGGCGTTCAGGCCGACGCAGGCGGTCCTGAACCAGAGCCTGCTCAGGCGCCATTCAGGGCACGATCGGCCGCCTCGCCTCCCTGGACAATCAGGTGGTGGGCGTCGTCAAAGTCGTAGTCAAGGCCGGGATCTTCCGGCGGCATCTCTATGTGGAGCACATCGAGCCCGGCCGGAACGTCCTGCCACTGCTGTCGGGTCAGCTCGGCCGCCGCCGCCCTGAAGCCGGTCAACATGAGCGAGAGTGCAGTCTGTTTCTCGGGTGGAAGGAACCGGGAGGCGACATCGAGCACCACCAACCGGGTTGGCTGCAGCGAGACCGCGTAGCGGAGTGGGATATTGGAGATGATCCCACCGTCGAGGTGCATGTCGCCATCCGGCAACCTAACGGCGGGAAACACACCCGGGATCGCCGTTGACGCACAGAGAATCTCCACTGCGGGACCGCTACGCCACCAGCAGAGATGCCCCGTCGAGGCGGCCGTGGTTCCGGCGTGGAAGGGAATGCTGGTATCTGCAATGTCTGCAACAGGCACCTGCTCCTCGATGATTCGCCTGAGTTTCTCACCACTGGTGAAACTCGGCTTTCCCCGCAGGATCGAGGCGACGGTCCGGACGATGTTTCCCTTCATCGGCGACTTGTCGACAAGGCTGCGCCAGACCTCCTCCAGCCCTTCGACCTGGTCAATGCTCGGAGAATGGGCAATCGAGATTCCATTCAATGCGCCGGCGGAGACCCCGACCACCTGATCGGGATAGATGCCCTGCTCGAACAGCGTCCTGAGCATCCCGACCTGGGCCGCACCACGTACCGCTCCGCCGGAGAGGACGAACACCGTGTTGGACGGTGGAGCAGATCGACCGAGTCGTCTGAGGAAACCGGGCAGTGCCATTGCCTGATTCTCCCACGTTCGGATGCCCGCCGGGTTCCTGCCCTCCGCCCCCGTGCTCTACAGCCGGTAGCGTCCCATCGATGCCGATCTGGTACCTCGACCCGGTTCAACCAGTAGCCGCATCAGACCTCTACTCGGGGCCGACCCATCCGATGAGGGAGGTGACCCGGTCGGTGGCGTTTGACGCTGGCTGGAACGCTGATCGCTCGCAGTCGGCAAGAGACCTCTTCGACGGGCTTGCACCCGGGTGGACTGAAGGCCGCGACACCCCTGAGCGGGCGCTTCCTCTCGCTGATGCCCTCGACCGTGGCTCCGTCGCGGGCCAGACCACTCTTGAAGCCGGCGCGGGAACCTGCCTCTTCACACGGGAACTGTGCACCCGCTTCAACCTGGTCGTGGCCATGGATCTGTCTCGGGAAATGCTCACCAACGCCGTCACCTCCGAGGCCCCGCTGGTAAACGCTGATGCCTCGAGGCTGCCATTTCCAGATGGTGTCGTCGACGTGGTGGTTCTGGTGAACATGCTGCTGTTCCCGACCGAGGTGGAGCGTTGCCTTTCCCCCGAAGGGGCGATCGTCTGGGTCAGCAGTCGTGCGGAGGGCACACCAATCCACCTGTCCGCCGAGGACGTGGAGAACGCAATGTCATCTACGGCGACGGGCTCCTGGAAAGGGATCTCCTCCAGGGCCGGAGCCGGTTCATGGTGTGTCCTGCGCCGCTGCTAGAAGCGCTGCACACGCTGTCTGCTAGCCCGGGACGTTCCCACCTGCTTAGATGGTCGCTTCCATAAGCGGAAGACAACTACCTCAAAGGGGACCGGGAAAAATGGCTGACGACTACTCAAAGGTACTGCTGGACGAATCAGAGATGCCAACGCAGTGGTACAACGTTATCCCCGACCTGCCTGAGCCTCCTCCACCACCGCTCCACCCGGGCACACACGAGCCGATCGGGCCAGACGACCTGGCCCCCCTGTTCCCGATGGCCCTGATCATGCAGGAGGTCTCGACGGACTCTTACATCGACATCCCGGGTGAGGTCCTCGACATCTACAAGCTGTGGCGCCCCACACCCCTGCTCCGGGCCAGGCGCCTCGAAAAGGCCCTCGACACACCCGCCAAGATCTTCCTCAAGTACGAAGGTGTCAGCCCGGCAGGTTCCCACAAGCCGAACACGGCGGTGCCTCAGGCCTTCTACAACGCCCAGGAAGGCGTGAAGCGCCTCACCACCGAAACCGGTGCCGGCCAGTGGGGATCCGCCCTCGCCTTCGCCACAGCCCAGTACGGGCTCGACTGCGAGGTCTGGCAGGTCCGGGCCTCCTATGACCAAAAGCCATACCGCAAGACGATGATGGAGATCTGGGGGGCGAACGTGCACCCCAGCCCCTCGGATATGACTGCAGCTGGCCGTGCGGTTCTGGCTGCCGATCCCAACAGCCCCGGCAGCCTCGGCATCGCCATCTCCGAAGCCGTGGAGCAGGCTGGTCCCGACCCGGACACCCGCTACGCACTCGGCAGCGTCTTGAACCACGTACTTCTGCATCAGACGATCATCGGCGAAGAGGCCCTACTCCAGTTGGCCAAGGTCGAGGAAACCCCCGACATCCTGGTCGGCTGCACGGGAGGAGGTTCCAACTTCGGAGGCCTCTCATTCCCGTTCCTTCGCGAAAAGTTGGCTGGCCGTATGAACCCGACTATCCGTTGCGTTGAACCCGCCTCATGCCCATCTCTGACCCGTGGCGAGTACCGCTACGACTTCGGAGACACTGGGCAGCTGACCCCGCTCGTGAAGATGCACACCCTCGGCCACAGTTTCGTACCGGACCCGATCCACGCAGGTGGCCTGCGCTACCACGGTATGGCGCCACTGGTCAGCCACATCTACGAACTTGGCCTGGTCGAGGCCGAGTCGATCCACCAGACCGAGTGCTTCGCTGCGGCCATCCAGTTCGCCAGGAGCGAGGGAATCGTGCCCGCACCGGAGCCCACCCACGCCATTGCAGCAGCTATCCGCGAGGCCCTGCGCTGCAAGGAGAGTGGCGAGGAGAAGGTCATCTTGACTGCACTCTGTGGCCACGGGCACCTGGACCTGGCCTCCTACGAGCAGTACCTGGCCGACCAGCTGGTCGACTACGACTACCCCGAGGAGAAGATCTCAGCAGCAATGGAACAGGTCCCGGTCCTGGGCTGACACATGGCGGCGGGAACCCACCTGCCGGACACCCCACCACCAGCTAGCCGTCGAGGTTGCGCGCCTCGTCCCCGATAGTCGTCGAATCCCCGTGGCCTGTGTGAACCACCGTCGCTTCGGGCAGGACGAGCAACCGGGCATGGATGCTCTCGACAAGCAGGTCGTAGCTCGAAAACGAGCGACCCGTCGCGCCCGGACCACCGTTGAAGAGGGTGTCGCCCGAGAATACAGTCCCCAGTGTCGGCGAATAGACACAGCACCCACCCGGAGAGTGTCCCGGTGTGTGCAGAATCGAGAGGTCCTCTCCCCCCACCGATATGGACGCCCCGTCCCTGAGCTGGTCGTCGACGCGCCTGTCCGGATAGACGACGTCCCACAACATCGAGTCATCAGGGTGTAGCCAGATTGGAGCATCGGCGTCCTCGGCCAGCTGCGCTGCGGCGTTGATGTGATCGTTGTGACCGTGGGTGCAGAGCACCCCCAGCACATTCCTGCCGGCTACGGCCTCAAGAATCGGACGGTGGTCATGGGCCGCGTCGACCACGACCACATCCCGTTCATCTCCGATGATCCAGATGTTGTTATCCACGTCGAAGTCCTCACCGTCCAACGAGAACACGCCGTTGGTCACGACGTGGTCGATTCGAAGGGTCACAACACGACCACGGACCGCAGCACCTCGCCGCGCTCCATCTTCTCAAAGGCATCCTCCACCTCATCGAGGTTGATGGTCTCGGAGACGAACCGGTCAAGGTCGAGACGCCCCTGAAGGTAGAGGTCTATGAGCATCGGGAAATCGCGACTTGGCAGGCAGTCGCCGTACCAGGAGGACTTGAGCGTCCCACCGCGGCCGAAGACCTCGATCATCGGAAGTTCGACCTTGGCTTCCGGATTGGGAACCCCCACGAGCACCACAGTGCCCGCCAGATCACGCGAATAGAAGGCCTGTTCGTAGGTGGACGGCAGGCCGATTGCCTCGATCGCCACATCCACCCCGTTGCCGCCGGTCATCGCCCGGATGGCCTCGACCGGGTCCTCCTGTGAGGAGTCAACGGCGTGGGTTGCACCGAACTCCCTTGCCAATTCCAACTTCCGGGGATCAATGTCCACAGCAATAATCGTGTGTGCGCCAGCGAGGCGCGATCCCTCGATGGCGGCATTGCCTACTCCGCCGCAGCCGAACACCGCCACCGAGTCGCCACGACCCACCTGACCTGTGTTCATCGCCGCACCCAGACCGGCCATGACACCGCACCCGATGAGGCCCGCAGCCTCGGGCCTGGCAGCAGGATCAACCTTTGTGGCCTGCCCGGCAGCAACCAGTGTCTTCTCGGCGAAGGCGCCTATGCCCAGTGCCGGCGACAGTGGTTGGCCGTTGAGGGTCATCTTCTGGGTGGCATTGTGGGTCTCGAAGCAGTTCCAAGGCCTGCCACGCCGACACGAGCGACACTGGCCACAGACGGCGCGCCAGTTCAGGATCACGAAGTCGCCCGGAGCCACATTGGTGACACCCTCACCTACCTCTTCGACAATGCCGGCGGCCTCGTGACCGAGAAGAAACGGGAATTCGTCGTTGATTGCGCCTTCCCGGTAGTGGAGGTCAGTGTGGCAGACCCCGCATGCCTGGATGCCGACAAGCACCTCACCGGGTCCCGGATCGGGCACCTCGATCGTCTCTATCGAAACGGGCTCACCCTTCGCACGGGCAATGACCGCCCTGACACTGTGTGGCATTGGCTGTTCTCCGATCTGTACGAACGCCGGGACGCTAACACCGGCCAAACCAGCGCACGGCCAATCAGCCAGGCCACACGCTCCGGAGGCGACGCCAGGTCTCGCCGAGTGCCTCGGGAAGCACCCTGATCCCGGCGGTCGTCGTTGTGAAGTTGGTGTCACCGGACCATCGGGGGACGACGTGCACGTGCACGTGCCCCTCGATTCCCGCACCCGCGGCCCTACCCAGGTTCAGGCCCACGTTCACGCCCTGCGGCGAGAGGGCTGCCTTGAGCGCTGCCACCGCTGTCCGCACAGTGGCCCAGAGTTCGCCGTACTCCTCCTGGGTCAGGTCCTCGAGGGTCGCTGCGGCCCTTCTGGGAAGCACCAACATGTGGCCACTTGAGTACGGGTAGGCGTTCATGAGCACGAAACAGGTGGGGCCACGATGCACGATGAACGACTCGTCGTCTGGAGCCTCGGCCTGTTCAATTGATTCGAAGAGCGACAGCCCACCCTGACCCGAAACCGACCCTGTTGCATCCGCATCGGACAACCCCTCGACATAGGACAGGCGCCAGCCGGCCCAGAGGTTCTCGAGACCGCTCATACCCGGGAGGCCACCTCGTCGGCCAGGCGCTCAACAAACGCATCAAGTGGCAGATCACGTTCGGGTGAGTCGGCACCCCTTGCGTTCTCCCCCACCGTCGTACCCTCCACATCGTCATCGCCGACCACGAGGATGTGGGGAACCTTCGAGACCTTGCCGGCCCGCACCCTCTTCCCGAGGGGTTCATCAGCCGGAACCACCGTTGAGCGAAAGCCCCGGTCACCCAGGCTGGACCGAATCGACTCGGCGTACTCGTGGTGCTCGGCAGCCACGGGAAGGATCCTCACCTGCTCCGGCGCCAACCATGCCGGAAACGCACCGGCGAAGTGCTCCAGCAGCACACCGAAGAACCGCTCGATTGAACCCATCAGAGCACGGTGGATCATCACCGGCCGGTGTCGCTCCCCATCGGACCCGACGTACTCGAGGCCGAAGCGCTCAGGCAGGTTGAAGTCCAGCTGGATGGTCGACAACTGCCACGGTCGACCGATGGCATCTGTCACGTCGACGTCGATCTTGGGCCCGTAGAACGCACCTCCACCCTCATCAACCACGTACGGGAGCCCGGCCGTCCCCAGAGCACTCCTGAGACCATCTGTCGCCATGTCCCAGAGATCGTCCTCGCCGACAGCTTTGCCCTCGGGGCGGGTGGAGAGCTTGGCCTGGAAGTCATCGAACCCGAACGCCCTCAGTACCGACAGGGTGAACTCCAGCAGCGATGCCAACTCGGCAGGAACCTGTTCGCGCGTACAGAAGATGTGCGCATCGTCCTGGGTGAAGCCGCGGCTCCGCATCAGGCCGTGGATTGCACCCGACAACTCGTAGCGGTACACCGCACCCAACTCGAAGTAGCGAAGGGGGAGGTCCCGGTAACTGCGCTGGCTGCTGTCGAACACGGTGACGTGGAACGGGCAGTTCATGGGCTTCGGGTAGTAGGTTGCCCCGTCCATCTCCATCGGCGGATACATGCCGTCGGCGTAGAAGTCGAGGTGTCCGCTGGTCTCCCAGAGGATCGACTTGGCTATATGGGGGCTGAACACGAAGTCGTACCCGCCGGCCTCATGCCTCTCGCGGCTGTAGTCCTCGATGAGCTTGCGAACCAGGGCCCCTCTGGGATGCCACACGGCCAGACCGGGGCCGAGCGACTCGGGCCACGAGACCAAGTCCAACTCGACCGCGAGCCTCCGGTGGTCGCGCTTCTCGGCCTCGACCAGGCGGTGGAGGTGGCCCGCCAGGTCCTTCTTTGATGCCCATGCCGTTCCGTAGATCCGCTGGAGCATCGGCTGGCTCTCGTCGCCACGCCAGTAGGCACCGGCCACCTTCTGGAGGGCAAAGTGGCCGAGCCGGCCAGTTGAGGGAACGTGTGGTCCCATGCACAGGTCAACGAAGCCGTCGCCGTTGCGGTAGTAGCTCACCACCCCTGAGTCACCGGCCTCACCGCTCAACTCGGCTCCGCCATCACCGTCGCTGACCTTTTCAATGATCTCGCGCTTGTAGGGATGCCCCTCGAACAACTCCATGGCACCGGCAGCATCAGTTTCGTAACGCTCGAACAGCTGATCGAGGGCGATGATCTCACGCATCCGGGAGTCAATCGCCTCAAGGTCCTCAGGGCTGAACGTGGCACCCTCGGGTAGGAGGAAGTCGTAGTAGAAGCCGTGGTCAATCGGAGGCCCGATCGCGTAGGTGGCGCCTGGCCAGAGATTGAGCACGGCCTGGGCGAGGACATGTGCGGTCGAATGACGGATCGTGTACAGGCCCGCGTCGCTGTCGGCTGTGACAATCGAGACCGTGGCGCCATCTGGGAGGGGTACAGCCAGGTCCCTCTCGGTGCCGTCGACGGTCGTGACAAGGGCAGCCTTGGCAAGGCCCGGCCCGATGTCGAGGGCCAGGTCGGCTCCGGTGGCACCATCAGGAAGGGTGCGCTGTGAGCCGTCGGGAAGCGAGAGGGTGATGTCAGCCATGTCGGTCAGAGGCTAGCGATTCCTGCCGCCCCGACGTGACGCATTCAGGTCCCGATCGGCGAGATCCACCCCGAGCAGTCGGGCCGCCTTCGCCACCCCCCGGCCTTCGGCTACCGCTTCATCGACTGCTGCCACGGCCGCCGGAACATCAAGGTCTGAGTCGAGGGCGTCCCGCACAGCCCCCACCACATGCGCACTATCACCGTCGGAGGCGGACCTCCACCGGTCAAGCCTCTCAGTTGCCACCGACAACAGGTCCGGGTCCCAGTCCCACGAGGTGCGGTAGTGGTTTGCGAGAAGGCACAGGCGCACAGCCATCGGTTCCGCTCCGGCCAGAAGATCGGACACGAACACCAGGTTGCCCAGCGACTTGGACATCTTGGTCCCCTGGTTGCGAACCATGGCCTGGTGCATCCAGTGCCGTGACAGAGGTTCGCCGGTTGCAGCCGATGCCATCGCAGCCGAACACTCGTGGTGGGGATGCACAAGATCGCTGCCTCCACCATGCAGGTCAACTGTCGGGCCGAGGTAGCTGACAGCCATCGCAGCGCACTCGACATGCCAGCCGGGGCGCCCCCGGCCCCATGGAGCATCCCACGCCGGTTCGCCAACCGCCGAGGACTTCCAGAGAATCGTGTCAAGGGGGCTGCGCCTTCGTGCATCGTCGGTCTCCTCCCCCATCTCAGCACCCCGCACCAGCATCTCCGATTCGGAAAAGTGGCTCAACGATCCGAACACGTCAGAGCGGCCCACGTCGAAAAACACGGCATCACCCGACCGGTAGGCCCAGCCCCCGTCGAGCAGTTCATGAATGAAACGACGTATCGCGGGAATCGCCCCACTGGCCCTCGGTTCGGCCCAGGGAGCCAGGTTGCCCAACGCCGCCATGTCCTCGTCGAATCGTCGGGTCACCCCAAAGGCAAGGTCTAGGTGGTGAACACCCCTCCGCCGGGCCGCTGCCAACATGTCGTCGTCGACGTCGGTGATGTTGCGGACATAGCGCACAGGGTGACCCCGGTCGATCAGACGGCGCTGCAGGATGTCAAAGGTGACGTAGGTACACGCATGCCCGAGATGGGTGGCGTCGTAGGGGGTAATTCCACAGGTGTAGAGCCGGACCACCCCATCGGGTCGGAATGGCACGACCTCGCCACGGGCTGTGTCAAACAGTCTCATCGGCGACATGGCCTCGGACACCATCGGTCTGCCTACCCGGGTCTGCTCAGGAATCCCCGATGCCGGTCAGGCCCACCGCCACCCTGGTGTGGTAGCGACTGTTGAGCTGCAACAGCACCGCAGTGAACGCCTCGATCGTCATCGCATTGGAGAGACCACCGGCATCGAGTGGCCTGGAGCCGGGCAACAGCTACACGATCTCCGAAACGGCTTCGGTGGCAGCCTTGTGATCAGAACAGATGAGGATGTCGCTGACAATTTCGTGGCTGAGGTTTCCCAACTCGGCGCCCTACCTGCCGGACCAGTGCCACCCAGAATCCCGATCTCCATTGCGACAGCCTACGAGACAAGTGCGATCCGGCATCTCGCCGGGCTACCGCCCCGGGCGATACGGTTCTGCCAAGAGTGAGAACAGGGATCGCCGGTCCACCCGTCTGAGGAGGCATCATGGGAATTCTGGAAGGAAAGCGACTGCTCATCACAGGGGTGTTGACCGATGCCTCGATCGCCTTCTCCGTTGCCAGGCTGGCCCAGGAACAGGGCGCCGAGTTGATCCTCACCGGGGCCGGGAGGGGTCTCAGCCTGACGAGGCGGACGGCCCGGAAGCTACCCGTCGAACCCGAGGTCCTGGAGTTCGACGTGACATCGGCCGAACAGGCAGGCGCTCTCAGGGAACACCTCTCCGCCCACTGGGGCAGCGTCGACGGCGCCCTGCACGCCATCGGCTTTGCTCCCGAGATCTGCCTCGGAGAGGACTTCATGGCACCCGACTGGGACGATGTTGCCGTGGCGATGCAGATCTCGGCCTACTCGCTCAAGACCCTTGCCGAGGTAGTTGCCCCTCTGATGGCCCAGGGTGGCTCGATTGTGGGTCTGGACTTCGACGCACGCTACGCCTGGCCTGCATACAACTGGATGGGTGTCGCCAAGGCCGCTCTGGAGTCAGCTTCCCGCTACCTCGCCCGCACCCTCGGCCCCGATGCAATCCGGGTCAACCTGGTCGCTGCAGGACCCATCCGCACCATGGCCGCCAAGGGCATCCCGGGGTTCAGCGAGTTCGAGAACGCATGGGAGGGACGCTCTCCACTCGGCTGGGACGTCAACGATCCCGAACCCACTGCACGGGCCTGCGTAGCCCTCCTGTCAGACTGGTTCCCGGCCACAACAGGCGAGTTGTTGCATGTTGACGGCGGCTACCACGCCATCGGTGCCTGACATCAAGCCGGGGTGAACCAGCCCTGCAGCTCAACCATTGGACCTGTCGCAGTGTGCATAGGCCAGCGGGTACGGGTTGACGGGGTTGCCCCTGCCTCCTGGGTGGTACTCGAGGTGCAGGATATTGGCGTCGGCGTTCCCGTCTGAACCCACGAACCCGATGTTGTCACCGGCTGCCACCCGTCCTTCGATACCGAACCGGCGCAGGTGGGTTCCGAAGTAGTAGTCGCCGTTGTCGGCCACAAGGTCAAAGGACCGGCCACCAATTGAATCCCAGCGGTAGGTGACCCTCCCCGATACCGGTGCCACCACCGGCGTGTTGCTCGGAGCGGCGATGTCGACCCCTTCATGGGTCCGGTTTCCGGACCGGGCTTCGCCCCACGTGTCTATAAACCTGGTCACGCCGACTACCGGACAGATCCACTCGGTCGAGTTCACCACACGTACCACCGCCGATGTGTTGCGCCTTGTTCGGGTCGCCTCCTCGAGACGCCTCCTGTCGGATTCGTCGAGTTGCTCCACAATCGCCTGGTAGGTGCTACGCACCTCGACTGCTCCATGGAACTGCTCAGCCAGCAGGCGGTTGGCTACGTCAAGAGCTTCGACGGCGGCACGGTTCCTCGACCCCAGATCGGCAACGATCCCAGAAAGCAGGCCCAGACGATCTGTCGCCTCGGTTATCCCCTCCTGGGCGACCAGCCCGATACGACCTGCCGCAGTAACCAGTGGCGCCAACCCGGTTGACCGGACAAACACAAGGGTGTCGACAGGACCATCGGCCTCCACGATCGAACTGTCGTAGTCGGAGCCAGAGGCACCGACCGTCGGCGTCACCGAGGCGGACAGGAGAACGCCGAGCGCGAGGAGAAGAGCGGAGAAGCGTCGCACCCCGGCATTCTACCAACTACCCGATTGGCGACTACGGAACCTGATCAGGAATGCAGCGTGTCGGATTCATCGTGAATGTCGCCCACCAACTCCTCGATCACATCTTCCATTGAGACGATCCCAAAGGTCTCGCCATGGCTCCCACCTACTGCCGCAAGGTGGATCCGGGAGGCCCGCATGTCCATCAGGGTGGCCTCGAGGGACTGGTCCCGGCGGACCACGAGCATTCTGCGAATCGCCTCAAGGGGAGCGGGCTCATCCTGGGCGGCCTCGGGAAGCCTGAGGAGGTCCTTGACGTGGATCATCCCGAGGAAGGAGTTGCCACCAGAGGCCGCCACCGGCAACCGCGAATGTCCGCTGTCGACCACCACTCTCTCAACCTCGGCGACGGTCATCTGGCGGTTCACTGAAACGACCTGATCCCTCGGGATCATCACCGATGCGACGCTGCGCCTACCGAGGTCGAGTGCGCCTGCCAGTAGGTCATGCTCGAAGTCCTCGATAAGACCTTCCCGCCGCGAAGCCGCAAGAATCGCCACCATCTCGGGCTTGCCGATCGCCTCCTCTAGTTCGTCAACCGGTTCCTGGCCGAACAACCGGACCGCCATGGTCGCCAGGCCGTCCAACAGCCAGATGGCAGGAGCGATCAGGCGAACCAGCACGCCATGCATTGGCGACAGCCTGCGAAGGGTTGCTTCGGGTTCTGCGATGGCGATGTTCTTCGGTACCAACTCCCCCACCAGCATCTGCAGAACCGCTGCCGCCCCGATGGCGACAACCCAACTCAGTGTGGACACGACACTGCTCGGCAACCCGAGTCCCTCCAGCACAGGACCGACCAGATCTCCGATAGCGGGCTCGGCGAGGATCCCGAGCAGCACGCTGCTGAGCGTGATCAGCACCTGCGCGCCAGAAAGTTGACGGCGCAGGTCACCGCGGGCCCTTCGAGCCGCCTGTGCGCCCCTGAGACCATTCCGGACAGCTTCTTCTAGAACAGCAGGTCGACTTGCAACCACGGCGAACTCGGTCGCCACGAACAGGCCGTTCACTACCACGAGAACTACAACCGCCACCAGCGCCAGGAGGATCATTGCGTATCGCCTTCAGACTCACCGGAGGCAATTACCGACCCGGCACCAGGTGCAACTACCCGAAGGGTCTCAATGCGGCGCCCCTTGACCGCAACCACCTCGACGCACCAACCATCCTCGTAAACCATCTCGCTGGGTTCGGGGATGTGGCCAAGCCTCGCCAGAACGAACCCGGCGAAGGTCTCGTAGGGGCCTTCAGGAACCCGAAACCCACTTTCCTCCTCGACCTCGTCAAGATGGAGGCCACCGGAGAGAACGGTGCTGCCACTGTCTTCGACACTTGTTCGACCCACCCGCGGATCGTGCTCGTCGTCGATCTCGCCGACGATCTCCTCTATCAGGTCCTCCATGGTGATGACCCCGGCGGTCCCGCCGTGCTCATCGACGACGACCGCCATCTGCTTTCTGGCAGACCTCATGTCATCGAGGATCAGGTCGAGGCCCCGGGTCTCGGGGACGGCAAGCGCCTCGTGCATGAGGTCGCCGACGTGAACCCCGGACCTCTCCTTGGCAGGCAACGAATAGATGGACTTGACATGGACCACACCGACAATGTCGTCAAGGTCATCAGTGAACACCGGAAACCTTGAGAACCCCGTGGCCACACACCGCTCAATGAGGGCAGGGGCGAGATCATCGCGTTGGAACGCCTCCACCTCGACACGGGGAACAAGCGCGTCCGCAGCCGTCTTGTCACCGAATCGGATCGAGCGCCTCAACAGGGCCGCCTCGGCAGGGTCGATGTCGCCACCGCTTGACGAAGAACGAACCACCGCCTCGAACTGCTCGAGAGTGTGGGACACCCCGAGTTCCTCCGTCGGAGCCACCCCTAGGCGCCGGATCACAGCATTTGCCGCACCGTTCAGGGCCACGACAAGCGGACGGGTGAGAACTCCGTAGGCGGCGACCATCGGGGCCAGTCGACGAGCGGTTCGGTCAGGTGAGGCAAGGGCCAGGTACTTGGGCACCTGCTCGCCGAGTACCAGATGCAGGGTTGCAGCCACCATTACCGCCAGAGCCACACTCAGCCCCGTTGAACGGTCCTCGCCTGTCAAGAGACGCGCAACCGTGGGTTCGGCCACAAAGCCCAGCAGCAGTGCAGAGGAGGTGATGCCGAACTGCGCCCCCGACAGGTGTGTCGTCAGCCTCGTGAGCAACCTGAGCACGCGCCGGTCCGGGGCGCTACCTGCGTTGGTCGCTGCCTCCACCACCGCCCTGTCCACGGCAACGAGGCTGAACTCGGCCGCCACGAAGAAGGCATTTGCCAGCAACAGGGCTGCTACGGCGAGGACGCCCATGGGTGTCGACATCTGGGCAACAATCCTACCGATACCGACCCGTCAGGCCCGATGCGCGGGCAACCCTACGACATGACTACGTTCCCACGCCTATGGACGATGCGTCAGCACACGGAGGCGCCTCCGCAGACGTCCGTTCAGGCCTCCCATCGCCTCTGTCCGCCTGGTCCCGTTTAGGACCCGTCAGGTTTCCATCCGGCGCCAATCCGGAGGGACCTGAGTGACGCTCATCGAGATCCTCGGCGCAATGCTCGTCTACTGCATATCGGTCATCGTGCAGGGAACGGTCGGCTTCGGCGCCAACATGCTCGCCGTGCCGATTCTGGCCCTGATCAACCCCGACTTAGTCCCTGGACCCGTCCTCCTCATGAACCCCCTGATGAACGCAATCTTCACGATCAGGGAACGGGGCAACGTCGACAAGTTCGGACTCACCTGGGCACTCATCGGGCGGACACCCGGAATGCTGATCGGGGTGCTGGCGCTCACTGTCGTGGCCGAGGACCGCCTAGGAACGCTGTTCGGTGTGCTCGTGCTCCTTGCTGTGGGCATGAAAGTAAGCGGCCTGCACCCCACGAGAAACCGCCGATCCCTGCTCATTGCCGGTGGCCTGAGCGGGTTCATGGGAACCACCGTCGCCGTCGGCGGGCCGCCGATCGCCCTCCTGTACCACGATGTTCCGGGCGTCGTCATGCGTGCGACCCTGTCCCCCTACTTCCTGATCGGCACACCACTTGCAATAGGCGCCCTTGCCTTTGCAGGCCGCTTCGGAACCGGAGATCTGTTGATCGCCGCATGGCTGGTACCGGCCCTTCTAGTGGGTGCAGCCATCTCACACCCACTCCGTGGAACCGTGAACAGAGGCTGGATCGCTCCGGCCGTCTACGCCCTGTCGTCTGCCGGAGCCCTGACGCTGCTGATCCGTTCCCTCGTGTGAACGGTCGATCCGGGTAGTACGTCCGGGTGCATCTATTGTCCCGGTGTGGCAGAACCGATCCTGAACCTCAACTCGGTGACCCGGACGATGGACGGGACCGTGCTGGTCTCCGAAATCGACTGGCGGGTCGATCCGGGGCAGAACTGGGTCGTGCTCGGGCCGAACGGCTCCGGTAAGAGTTCTCTCCTCCAGATCGCCGCCCTCCAGCTGCACCCCTCATCCGGGTCTGTACGCATCCTCGGAGAGCAACTCGGTTCAACCGATGTCCGCTCACTCCGCAGGCGGATCGGCTACACGTCTCCCTCCCTGGCCAGTTCATTTCGGCCTGGAATCACTGCATCCGATGTAGCGATGACGGCACTGAACGGAGCCCTCGAACCCTGGTGGCACATCTACGGTCAGGAAGACAGGGACCGGGCACTGGACCAACTGGTTCGGATCGGCTGCGGCAACCGGGCCGACCACGCCTTCGGAACGCTCTCCTCGGGCGAGCGCCAGCGCGTGCTCCTCGCCAGAACGCTCATGACCGACCCCGAACTCCTGTTGCTGGATGAACCAACGGCCGCCCTGGACATTCCCGGCAGGGAAGCACTCGTGGCAGCGCTCGCGAACCTTGCGACCGACCCAACAACCCCGCCGATCGTGCTGGTAACACACCACGTCGAGGAGATCCCCCCTGGCTTCACCCATGCGGCGCTGATGGCCAACGGCCAGATGACCACGCTCGGACCGATCAACGACGTCCTGACCGACTCGGCGGTGTCATCCTGTTTCGAAATGGACCTTCACCTGACCAGAAACCAGGGCCGCTGGTCGCTCCGGCTGGGCGATTCCGGCCCATGAGAGAGCACCATGCCCTGATCATCACGGGTGGGCCAACTCCGGTTGGAACCGGAGACCTGCCGCCCGCCGAGTTCGTGGTCGCCGCCGACCGGGGTGCCGACAACGCCGCCTCGCTGGGCCTGGTCCCGGATCTACTCGTCGGGGACCTGGACTCCGTCAGCACAGAGACCCTCACCTCAATCGAGGAGGCCGGGGTCCAGATCGAGCGCCATCCGACCGACAAGGACCAGACCGACCTTGAGTTGGCTCTCGCTGCCGCCACGAACCATGGCGCAACATCGGTGACAATCGTGGCAACAGCCACAGGGAGGCCGGACCATGCAATGGCGAACCTGTTGACTGCAGCCGCCGAGCGCTGGGCCGGGCTCGAAATCGACCTTCTGGTCGACTCGTCGAGGGCATGGGTGGTCCGGAGCCGGCTGGACCTGAAGGTTCCAGTCGGCTCGCTCGTCAGCCTCATGGCGGTCGGCGGGAGGGTGACCGGAGTTACAAGTTCAGGGTTGCGCTGGCCGCTGTCGGACAGCTCGCTCAAGCCCGGGGTTGGGCGGGGCCTGAGCAACGAGGTCACAGCGATGCACGCAACCGTCGAAGTTGCCACCGGAACCCTCCTAGTCGTCTGCCCATAACCAGCAACATCGGCCCCAGCCCCACCTCAGACCACGGCCACTTCGCCGCCGACATCGACGTCGGGTCAGCGGGATGAAGCCAGACGGATGAGCCTGTCTGCGTCCAACGGAAGGAGCGCCCTCTCGGCCGGCGGTGGGTCTCCGTGGGCAATCAGGGTCACCGCCACCTGACGTATCCGCTCGGGCCCGATGAAGCCCTGCATGCCCCGGTGGACCACCGAGCGGGAGTCCGCAGTCCAGAGCAACCATGCAGATAGAAGCGGAATCTGCACGATTACCGATGCCTTCCCATCCTTCTTCCCCTTTGACTCGGTTGCTGCCACTATTGGCGGTCGCCTGGCTCCCCAGGTTCGAAGATTTCTGAGAAATTGGTCATCATCGACGCCCAGCCTGCCGGCCAGGTTCTTCATTGATCCGTCCACCTGTACAAAGCCGAGGGCGGTCGGGCTGTCAGCGCAGGCCCTGACAAGACGACCCCAGCGGTCCTGGACAGATGCACCCCGCAGCCCAAATACACGCGACGCTGTGGCGGGGTCGGCAAACACCTCGATGAGTGGCCTGCGTACAGCCGAGCCGAGCAGGTCTCCGCGCGAACAACCGCCGAACGCCACGGCGCCGCGTAGGCGTCGAAGGGCCTCGCTCCGGGAACTGGATACATGAACTTCACCCACGACATTGATTCTACGGGGGGGGGAGCCCGGGCGATCAGGCACCCCCACGGGTACCGGCGAAGAGTTGCTCACCAACCCCGAGGTGCGCAGAGCATTCCTGGGAGGCTGAACCGCCCCCTGACAGATCCGGTCAGCCTGCCAGGACAGTCACCACACCGGTCTCGCCATTAACTTCCACGAGCGCGCCATCGGGTATCCGCTTCGTTGCACCGGTTGCCGACACCACACAGGGAATGCCCAGCTCACGGCTGACGATGATGGCGTGGCTGAGGGGCGCACCCACATCCACCACCACTCCCGATGCGGGTACGAACAGCGGTGTCCACGAGGGATCGGTCAGCGGCGCCACCAGGACGTCGCCAGGTTCCAGTCCGGTCGGATCATGGCTGTCGAGCAGGACACGGGCCCTTCCACGGGACACACCGGGACATCCGGGCATGCCCTGTATGGACTCTCCCGCCCCGACCGGTACAACCTCGATCGAATCGCGGTGTACCCAGGTAGCCAGCGCTGGAGCCTCGCCGAACACCACGAACGGCTCTTGGAGTTCCCTCACCTCGTCGAAGATGGCCTGCCGCTCCTCGATCACCTCACGCCATCCGGTCGGGTCCTCGACGATCTGACGGCTCTCGGCAAATGCCAGCATCCCGTAGCTCGTAACAGATGGGAACACCCCCAGGTCGACCATCCGCCTGCCGAACTCCCGCAGTGCCATCCGTGCCTCGTGCACGAGCTTGATGCAGTTGGTCTTGGTGCGTTCCCGTCCGGGCATGAACACCCCGGCTGATCCAAGAGCTGCTCCGAACTGGCCCTGGGCCTCCGGGTCTGCTCCGAGCATCTCGTACATCTCGGCGCCAAGACGTTCCCGGTCAGCTGCCATCCTGGCCTGATTGCCGGTAGGGGCCGCCCCCTCAGGCGAGAGGCGCATCCGGTCGACCGCCGCAAGAGCCAGATTCGGGTCTGTCTCCCACGTCGGGCAACTGGTCTCCCATTCGTTGGGTCCACGGCAACCGTAGGAAAAGAGGAAATCATCGAAGGCGGCGGCGAAGGTCCCCGCCGATTCGTCCTCGAGTGCCCGTACCCGTCCATCGAGGTCAACAAGCCCGGCGTCGAACTCCGCTCCGAGAGCGTCGCTGGATGCGACCATTCGCCCCAGGCCCCACATGGCCATAGAGGGTGCAGCCGACTCGACATCACCCAGACCGGCCAGCAGCTTCAGGGCGTCCTGAGGTCGACCCAACGCTGTGCAGACCTCGGTGATGATGCCGGCTGGAAGCGTCGCCAGCAGCGTGACGAACAGGTGTTGTGCGAACAGGTGTCGGAAGTTGCTGTTCAAGATCCCCTCTGCCCACTCCAGCAGTTCAAGGTTCCCCATTTCCCCGAAGTCGGGCCTCTGTGCACGCAGCGAATCGACTGTCTCCTCGTCTGCTGCGACCTCGGGCAGGCCGTCGGTCGTCAACGCCCAGCCGAATGTTGCACCGATGCGTGCCTCGGCCTCCGGGTCGGCGTCATCCGGGTGAGGCTCGTAGTCGGGGATGCCGGGCTGCACCCCGAAGAACTGGGCATCGATGTCGGCAGCTGACAGGCCCGGCGCCCGCTCTCCGAAGATGCGCATGATCGAGGCGTTGAGGTACGCGTAGCCGCCGAATACTCCGAGGATCACAGGGTGATCGGGATCGAACTCATCTTCGGTGAATGCGCCGATCTTCACGTACGAATCACGCCAGCCCAGTTCCGCCATGCGTATCCCGTCGGCATTTGCGAAGGCGAAGTCGAACGAGCTCATTGCTACCGGGTCGGGAAATACCTCACCCACGTTTGCACGGGTCCACAGCGGAAACCGCTCTGAAGTCCCGGTTCCAAGGAAGTACTGCTCGGCCATCGGCTGCCCCCGGTTCTGCACGGCATCCACGCTCGTGCTCAGTGGCCGGACACCACGGCGCGGCATCCGGCTGGTGCCGGAGTGTGTCACAGGTCGCCCGTGGGAATCCAACGGGTGGTGATCCGGCCGGGAAGCAGGTGGTGGACCGTACTGGACTCGAACCAGCGACCTCTCGCGTGTGAGAGGTAGACGCCTACGAAAGCAGGTTGGTGCCGGTGTCCGAACTAACTATCCGGGCAGGCGGGTCAGCAACGAACTCACGCCCTAAGGCGAGCCACTCTGAGTCAGAGGCCAATGCATCCACGAAAGCACCGTAGCCAGCTCCGTTTTCAAAGGTGAGCACATAGGTCATCAGGTGCCCGGGTCCGGTGCTGTGGGCGATGAGTGCGACGTTGACTGCACCCAGACGTTTGTGGATTTCAGTTGACCTCCTACAAACGCCGATGAAGTCACCCTCCCGGCCCTGATTGACTTCCCAGACGGTTCTTCCCACGAACATCATCTCTCATTTCCTTTCCGTTGGGCGAAAGTCTCTGTCAGTCGGAGATCCTCGCGATAGCACCTTCGATTATGACGCGTTTGCCCGCTGCAAACGACTGTCTCACAGCCAGAGTCCATCACCCCTCCCCTGAGGGGGGTTGGGGCGACATCGGAGCCCCCAGGTGTAGATACGCGCAGGCGGGTTAGTTATCTAGCCATAGCAGTAATCACTTGTATCGACTGCGCCAGCAGGTAACGCCTCGAGCAGCTGCTTGGTGTCAGGTCCGAAGAACGTTGACCAACAGATCGCGTAATCAGCTGTGCTGCGATAGTCGGGCCACTCGTTGGTGATCATTTCCGTTACATCGTTCTTATTTCTTAGGTCGTAGACCCCGAAGTCCAGATATGTGTTGTTGTCGTGACCAATCCCGCTTGCCAATACCTCGCCCGCCTCAACCTGGTGTGCTCCAGCGGGCATGAAGGTGATACGTGAGGACGTAGTGATGGGAACGTCCTCGATGACGGACGCCCACTTGTCGGTTGGCTTCGCAAGGTGGTCTATCCAAACCTGGATTCCACAGGGATGATGGAACAACAACTTCACTTGTTCTTCGTTGCTGATGGTTCCTTCAACCCGACGGTTTGCGGCATACAGGCTGAAGCCCTTAGCGGGGAATCTCACGTTGACCTGGTCGTACTGGGAGTTGTCGGCCCGTAGCGCTCCGTGAGCAATGTAGATCGGCTCTGTCCCATCAGCATTGGCATAACCCGTGCGACCTGGTCGAGCGAACTGAGTAAGCAGATTCGTGTCGATCGGGAAAATCGAGAAGACCTCCTCAAACGTTTCACACGGAGGTGGATCAGAACTTGGTGCCCACTCCTTCTCGCCATTCGTATTCCACCTGATGAGAGAGGTAGTTGAGGTAGTGGTTGGTGCCGCGGTCGTGGTTGGTGCCGCGGTCGTCGACGGCGCTGCGGTCGTCGACGGCGCTGCGGTCGTGGTTGGTGCCGCGGTCGTCGACGGCGCTGCGGTCGTGGTTGGTGCCGCGGTCGTCGACGACGCTGCGGTCGTGGTTGGTGCCGCGGTCGTCGACGGCGCTGCGGTGGTGGTCGGTGTCGGAGTCGTAGTGGGTGCAGCAGTCGTAGTTGCGGCCGCAGTGGTGGTTGGTGCAGCAGTCGTAGTTGCGGCCGCAGTGGTGGTTGGTGTCGCAGTCGTTGCTGGTGTAGCGGTGTCTGAACCACCACGACACCCCAAGGCGACCAACAAAAACACCAGTGCAACCGCGTACTTCCTCATAACTTCAGTTTGTCACCCCTCCCAGCGAGGAGGGGGATGGGGAGACATCGGAGCCCCCACGTATAGATACGCGCAGCCCTTACTTCCTCGTTGCGTGTTTCTTCCAGTGGTGGCTCAACGCGTACGCCGAGGTAAATGCCGAACACCGAGGCGTACAGGGAAGCGAGAGAGCAATCGGCGATAGCCGAGAACCGACGAAACGGAGCACTCAGAGGTCCAACTGGCGAGCATGCGCAACATGACAGACGACCAGAGAACACAAAACCGCTGGTCGCGCTGGTGGACCGTACTGGACTTGAACCAGTGACCTCTCGCGTGTGAGGCGAGCGCTCTAGCCAACTGAGCTAACGGTCCGCAGACCGAGGAGGCTACAGCCAGGTCCCTGTCGCGGCACCGGCGCTCGGCTCTCCGACCGCCACTACCGTTGTACCCGTGGACGCAATCTGCTGCCCGGGATGCGGTGAAGACGAAGACCTGACCGGCACCCGCTCCGGTCCACCGGGCGACGAGACGATCACCGTCACATGTGGCGCATGTTCCCTTGTGTGGGAGCGGGACCTCACCCCCACCTGTCCAACCTGTTACTCAACCGATGTCCGAACGGCACTTCGGTCGATTGTCGACAAGTCACGTGGAACTCAGCTGTCGATCCAGTCAATGCAGACGGTTCACCTCTGTCGTACCTGTGACGCCGAGGAGTTGGCCGTATGGAACCAGAGCAACACTCCCCTACGGCCGACCGAGCTTCCGGTCGAAGGGGACTGAGCCGCTCCACTCAGGTGGCAGCCAGCTTCTCGGCGAGCTCCTGAAGGCCGGCCACAAGACTGCCCTTGACCAGCACTGAGTCACCTTCGGCGAGGTTCAGGCCTGTGAGCACGTCAAGTGCCTCCTCCACGCCGCCGAGTGGTTCGACGCCGTAGAGGTCCGTACCGACGGTGAGCACCTCTATGCCCAATTCGCGTGCCACTGCCACCACCCGGAGGTGGGCATCGCTGGACTCCCCACCCAGTTCGGCCATAAGTCCAAGTACGGCGAGCCTGCGGCCCCCTGTCGGAAGTGAGGAGAGGGCCCGCAGCGCCGCCATGACCGATGTGGGGTTGGCGTTGTAGGCGTCGTTCACCACGACCACCCCGGATCGGTTGGTTGATACCTGCATGCGTCCGGGCGAGAGGCGGGCCTCGCCGAGGCCACCAGCAACCTCTCCAAGGGGGATGTCGAGCACGAGGCCGACCGCCGCTGCTGCCAGGGCGTTGTCGACCATGTGTACCCCCGGAACCCCCAGGCGCACCTCGGTCCGACCCCATGGCGACTCCAGCGAGAATGATGCCCTGAGGTGGTCATCGACACTGATGCCCGATGCCCGGATCTCGCCCCCTGCTCCGAAGGTGATCTGTCTTGCGAGCGTACGAGAGGCCTGTTCCATGACCGCAGGGACGTCGGCGTTGAGCACGGCGCAACCTTCGGCCGGCAGGGCGTCGAGCAACTCGCCTTTGGTCCTCGCTACGGCCTCAACCGAGCCCATAACCCCCGTGTGGACCGCCGCAACTGTTGTAATGACCCCGACATCGGGACGGGCCAGCCCACACAGCGAGGCGATGTCGCCCTCCTGGCGGGCACCGAGTTCCAACACAAGGACCGCAGGTTCGTCCGGAGCGTTGACCAACGTGAGTGGTACACCGATGTCGTTGTTGAACGACCGTGGGCTGGAATGCACGGGTCCACCCCGGGCAAGAACGGCCGACGTCATGTCCTTTGTCGAGGTCTTGCCGACCGAACCCGTGATGCCCACCACCGGCATACTCATGGAGCGCCTGGCTGCCGCGCCGAGGGCGGACAGGGCGGTGCCGGTGTCCTGGACACGGATTCCAGTTCCACCGTCGACCCCGGACGCGTTGGAGGTCAGGTAGGCGACTGCGCCGGCATCAAGGGCCGCTCCGATGAAGTCGTGGCCGTCCCGCTCGGCGTGCAGCGGAACGAACAGGCAGCCCGGCCGAACCGATCGCGAGTCCTGTGTTGCGCCGTCCAGGAGGACGTCGCCGCCGAGCAGTTTTCCGCCGACCACTGCTGCGACCTGAGATGCCAGAAACTTCACAAGGTTGAGTCTCCCAGCCCGAACCATCCGCGAGGTGCCACCCTCAAGGTGCCATCGCCACGTTCTCGACAGGTCCTACGATGCCGCCGTGGAAGATCCTCCCGGAATGAGCGCCTGAGATGCAGGAGAGGCGACGCCTGATTCTGCTGTTCGGCGGCCAGAGCGCCGAACATGAGGTCTCGTGTGTCTCGGCACGTCACGTCCTGGAGGCCGTGGACCGGTCACGTTTCGAGGTGCTTCCTGTCGGCATCAGCCGTGAAGGAGGTTGGTTCCTTGCCGCCTCTGCGGTCGAGGCACTCGACTCAGGAGATCTGCCCGACCGCCTCGAGCCCTCGGGAGCGTCATGGGACCCCCTCCCACATCTGGCTGAACTGTCTGCGCTCGGACCGGTTGCGGTGTTCCCACTACTGCACGGTCCCCTGGGCGAGGATGGAACCGTTCAGGGCCTTCTCGAGTTGGCCGACGTCCCGTATGTGGGTGCCGGCGTGCTGGGATCCTCTCTCGCAATGGACAAGCTCGCTACAAAGGAGATCCTGCACGGGCACGGAATTCCCCAGGCCCGCTACAGGGGTCTCCACGTCGACGATCTTGGCTCGGCGGACAGCGACGCCAGGTCCGCCCTGCTGTCAAGGTTGCTGACAGAGTTGGGACCACACGTGTTCGTAAAGCCAGCCAACCTGGGGTCCTCCATCGGCGTGGCGAAGGCCACCAACACAGGGTCCCTTGAGATCGCGCTGGAAGCGGCATCCGCCTACGACGAGTGGATGGTTGTCGAGGAGGCCGTTACCGGCCGCGAGATCGAGTTGGCCGTACTTGGAGACCGCGTCCCCCAGGTGTCGGGGCCCGGCGAGGTCCGTCCCGGTGGCGAGTTCTACGACTATGCCGACAAGTACGAAGATGGAACCGCCGAGTTGATCGATGAGCCCGATCTTGACCCAGAGACAGCCATCAGGTTCCAGGAACTGGCGGCGCGCGCGTTTACCGCTGTGCGCTGTTCGGGAATGGCCCGGATCGACTTCTTCCTCCCTGATGACGGACGCGGCCCGCTCCTGAACGAGGTCAACACGATCCCGGGGTTCACGCCGATCTCGATGTACCCGAGGCTCTGGCAGAAGGCCGGTCTGTCCTACCCGGGCCTCATCGACCGGCTCGTCGACATCGCGGTGGAGCGGCACGCAAGACGACGCCGCAACACCACCCGCTGAGTCAGTCCCTCGGGTCGAGCGATGACCGCAGAAAGTTGAGCAGTTCTCTGCGGCGCTGCACTACCGGGCGAAGCGTGGGCTCGATCCCGGCTGCACGCAGCACCTCTGTCTCGGTGGCCACCCCGACCACGGTTGAGTAGGCGCTGATAAGAAGCAGTTGAGCATCTGCACGGCGCATCCGGCCGGCAGCCATCTCTCCCTCTATCCACACCCTGGCCCTGGCCATCATGGGCTCCATGTGGTTTCGCAGGCGCTGTGCTCCCGGCGATCCGGGCCTGCTCACTTCGCGGAGGAGGCCCAGCAACACCGGTTGTTCGAGTGCAACGCGAAACACCCTGCGGACAAGGGCCTCAACGCGTTCCCAGTCACGGTCGGCTCCGCTCAGCACCTCGTCCATGGCTCCGGTGAGGTCTCCTGCGCAGCGGTCGACCACTGCGTTCAACAGGCCGCGCTTGGATACGAAGTGATACAGGATCGTCTGCTTCCGGATGCCCAGACCCCTTGCCAGGTCGTCGAGTGAGGTGCCGTCGTAGCCGGCTGTACCGAATGACGCCAGGGCGGCACTCAGAATCTGGGCCTTCGTGTTGGAACGGGCCTCGAGGCGCTCGTTGACACGGTCCTGCACGCGGTCGGAAACCTGCTTTCCTACGGGTTGGGCTCCAGACGGGGTTGTGCTGGCACCGGCCTTGTCGTTCACACACCCACGGTAGCCGCTCTCTACCAACTGGTAAATAGCCTGACCATCTGGTAGACAACATGTCGTGATTGCTGAATCCCTTGCGGGTCGCCGCATCGCCATCACGGGCAGCACGGGCTTTCTCGGCACCGCCCTCGTGGAACGACTGCTGCACTCGGTGCCAAGCTGCACCCTCGTTCTCATCGTCCGACCGGGCAGGCGGGGGGCCCAGCGCCGGGTTGACCGCGACATCCTCCGCAACGACGCCTTCGACCGCCTGAGGACGAGCCTGGGAGACGACGCCTTCGAAGAGATGGCGGCCACCCGGATCACGGCAATTACCGGCGACGTCTCCGAAGAAGGCCTCGGACTCGACGAGGACGGACGCGCCGTACTCGCCACATGCGACATCGTGATCCACTCGGCTGCCATAGTCAGCTTCGACTCACCCCTGGACCAGGCAGTCGAGGTCAACCTCCTCGGCCCTGTACGCATCACAGAGACACTGGCCGAACTGGAAACCACACCACACCTCGTCGCCGTCTCGACCTGTTACGTGGCCGGCAGTCGCCGAGGGGCGGCACCCGAGGAACCCGTAAACGAGAGCCCTTTCTTCGTCGACGTCAACTGGCGCCTCGAGGTGGAGAGTGCCCGGCGCATCCGACACGAGACCGAGGGCACAAGCCGCTCCCCCGAGAGCCTCGCCGGCTTCCGCAAGGAGGCCCACGACGAGTTGGGAGCAGCAGGCATACCTGCTCTGGCAGCCAAGACCGAACAGCTCCGGTCGCGCTGGGTCGATGACAGAATGGCCGGGGCCGGGCGCTCCCGTGCCGCATCGCTGGGCTTCCCCGACGCCTACGCCTACACAAAGGCACTCGGCGAGATGGCCCTCACCGAATCGGCCGGAGATGTCCCGGTCAGCATCGTCCGGCCATCCATCATCGAATCAGCCCTTGCTGAACCTTCCCCCGGTTGGATCCGGGGCTTCCGCATGGCCGAGCCCGTGATCATCTCCTACGCACGTGGCCTTCTCAAGGAGTTCCCCGGAATCCCCGAGGGCACCATCGACGTCATCCCCGTGGATTTCGTTGTCGCCGCCATCTGCGCAGTCGCCGCCCGGGGCCCCATCGAGGGGGCCGACATCGTCCAGGTCGCATCTGGCAGCGTCAACCCGCTCCACTACGGACGCCTCGTCGACCTGGTCCGCGCCTGGTTCACCGACAACCCCATCTACGACGAACACGGACAGCCGATCTCGGTCCCTGAGTGGTCCTTCCCCGGCAGGGGCAGGGTCAAACGTCAGCTTGAACGTGCCGGAACTACCCTCGACCTCTCCCGCAAGGTCCTCGACAAGCTGCCCATACGCGGCCGACAGGCCGAGATAGCAGTGAAGTTGGAGGAGCAACGCGACCTGGTCGAGCGTGCAATGGGCTACGTGGACCTGTACGGCGCCTACGCCGAATGTGAGGCGGTGTACCTCCTCGACCGCCTTATCGCCCTGTGGGACACCCTCGATGCCGGCGACCACGAGACCTTCTGCTTTGACCCCCGCACGATGGACTGGAACCACTACGTGCCCGAGATCCACCTGCCGTCAGTCGTCAAGGCCGGCCGGGTTCCGATGAAGCCCCCGGTCAGGGGAGTCCAGGACAGGGCCACCAGGCTCCGAAACCGGGTCCTCTCCCCTGAACGCCACATCGCGGCCTTCGACCTGGAAAACACCCTCATTGCCTCGAACGTGGTCGCCAGCTTCGCCTGGCTGGGCAGTCGCCACCTGTCGCGAGGCGACCGCATCCGGTTCGTTCTCAAGACCCTGGCCGAAGGCCCGACACTGTTGGCCCTCGACCGCCGCGACCGCAGCGACTTCCTCCGCTTCTTCTACCGCCGTTATGAAGGGGCCCCGAAAACAAGAATCTCCGAGGACTCTGCCGAGCACTTCAGCGATCTAATTCTCTCAAGGTCGTTCCCGGCCGGAATCCGCAGGGTTCGCGAACACCGGGCTCTCGGACACAGAACCGTTTTGATCACCGGCGCACTCGACTTCGTGGTCGAGCCGCTGCGACCCCTCTTTGACGACATCATCAGCTCAGAGTTGGGAACGTCCCAGTTGAGTGATGGAACCGACGCCTACGACGGCCGGATGAAGGCGGCCCCTCCAACCGGCGAGGCTCGCTATCAGGCCCTTGTCGACTACGCAGACCTGCACGACCTGGACCTTCGGGAGTCCGTGGCATACGCCGACTCGGCCAGCGACCTTCCGATGCTCGAAGCCGTCGGTTTCCCGGTCGCCGTCAACCCCGAGACCCGCCTGGCCAACATCGCCAAGAAACGAGGCTGGCTCGTCGAGGACTTCGCCAAGTCCCCCGGCATGTCAAGGCGCCTGCTTCCGTTGGCGCCACCTGTCTCAACAGCAGCGGCCCGACGAAGCGCATGATGAAGAAGCACACAGAGATGACAGCGCGGTCGCACCGATGAAGGCATTGGAGTTCCACAGGAACATCCCCCGATTCGCTGCGGCCAGGCTCGCCGACAGCCTCGCTCCTGGCGGAGGCGCCGGCGTCGGTCCACTAAAGCTGGCCGAAATCGACCAGCCTGCACCACCCGGCTCTGACTGGGTCCGGGTCCGACCGAGGCTCGCCGGCATCTGCGGCTCCGATCTGGCAACCGTCAACGGTCGCTCAGCCCGCTACTTCGAGCCCCTTGTCTCCTTTCCCTTCATCCCCGGACACGAAGTGGTAGGCGACCTGGACGACGACACCCGGGTAGTTCTGGAACCCGTCCTCGGATGTGTCAGCCGAAACATCACACCCACTTGCGCTCCTTGCGGCGACGGCCGCCTGGGCAACTGCGAACACGTCACCTTCGGTGATCTGGAGCCCGGGATTCAGACAGGTTCATGCCATGACACGGGCGGAGGGTGGTCGACGGCCTTTTGGGCCCACAACAGCCAGCTGCACACCGTTCCCGACGATCTCTCCGACGAGGCCGCCGTCATCGTCGAGCCGGCTGCATGTGGAGTCCATGCAGCCCTAATGGCCAACGTGCCAGACAATGGAACCGTCGTGGTCCTCGGATCTGGAACCCTCGGGCTGCTCACACTGGCCGCTCTCAGAGTCCACACAAACCCCCGAACCATCCTCGCCACGGCCCGCTACCCCGAACAGCGCCAGATGGCATCCTCCCTCGGAGCCGACATGGTCACAGCCCCCGACGAGGTGCGACGGTCGGTCCGCCGAATGACAGGAAGTCGGGCAGTCAGCCAGGCCGGAAACCGGCCCCGTAGCAACGCCCATGCCGGAAGCGTCGACCGCCTCAGCGGAGGCGCCGACGTGGTCATCGACTGCGTGGGTTCCGCCGACAGCCTCACCGACGCCATGGCCATCACCAGACCAAGAGGCCGAATCGTACTGGTCGGAATGCCGGCCACCGTCAACCTGGAGTTGACACCACTCTGGCACCGCGAGCTTGAGCTGGTCGGCGCCTACACCTACGGCACGGAACTTCTGGCCGACGGCAGCAGCTCACGCACATTCGACCTTGCGTTCGACCTTGTTCGCCGCTTCGACCTGGGAAACCTGGTCTCAGCGACCTACCCGCTGAACCGCTATCAGGATGCCATCCAGCACGCCTCCTCGGCTGGCAGCAGGGGTGCAGTGAAGATCGCTTTCGACCTGAGGGACGAGAAGGAGCGTTACAGGCAATGAGCAACGGCAGACACCTCGCTCCACGGCCGGGATTTGTCCTGGACGTGGACAAGAACAGTCCCCCGATCGTGTTCCACCACGGCGAGGGCTTCAGATTGGAGAAACTTCCGGCAGGCCGCTCCCGGGTCATCTACCCGGCCGAGCCGCTCGAAGGCCTCCCCGACCCGGACGGCGCCATCCGCCACGCCCTCCTGAACCCCATCGGAGACTCAGATCCATTGCCGGCCCTGCTGCGGCCCAATATGAAGCTGACGATCGCCTTCGACGACATTTCGCTACCCCTGCCGCCGATGCGTAGACCCGACATCCGCCAGCGGGTCATCGAGGCCGTGCTCGACATCGCTGCAGAGGCCGGCGTCGACGACGTACACCTGATAGCAGCGCTAGCCCTGCACAGGCGCATGACCGAGGATGAACTGCGCCACGCAGTCGGCGACCGCGTCTACGACGCATTCGCCCCCAAGGGACTCCTCTACAACCACGACGCAGAGGACCCCGACGGAATGGTCGTCCTGGGCGAGACACCACACGGCGAGGCGGTGCAGTTCAACAAGCGGGCAGCCGAGAGCGACCTCGTCATCTACGTCAACATCAACCTCGTCGCCATGGACGGTGGCCACAAGAGCACAGCGACGGGCCTCACCGGCTACACCAGCCTGCGCCACAACCACAACGTGCACACCATGCTCAACTCCACGTCGTTCATGGATCGCGACAACTCCGCCCTGCATGCCTCCAACTGGCGTATGGGCAAGGTTCTCCGCGATGCCGGCGTCAAGATCTTCCAGATCGAGACGACAATCAACAACGACACCTTCGGCAGGGAGGGACCACTCTCAATGCTCCAGAAGCGGGAGTGGGAATGGTCAGGACGCGACCGGACCTCATTTCTTGCGATGCAGCAGGGATTGAAGGTCATGCCGACGAACCTGAAGCGAAAGGCATTCTCCACGTGGCTGGCCCCCTACGAGATGACATCGGTGCAGGCCGGTGAGGTCGAGGCCGTCCACGAGGTGACAACGGCAAATGTCTACCGCCAGCACCTCGTGCCCGTCGAGGGTCAGACCGACATCCTCACCATGGGACTCCCCTACATCTGCCCCTACAACGTGAACTCCATCATGAACCCGATCCTCGTGATGTGCCTGGGTCTCGGCTACTTCTTCAACCTCTACCGGGGGCGGCCGCTCGTCAGGGAGGGCGGCGTTGTGATCATCAGCCACCCGACTCCGTGGGAGTTCAACCCTGTTCACCACCCCAGCTACATCGACTTCTTCGAAGAGGTTCTGGCCGACACAACCGACCCGGGAGAGATCGAAAAGAAGTATGAGAAGCGCTTCGCCGAGGACGAGTGGTACATCCACCTCTACCGAAACTCGTACGCCTACCACGGGGTACACCCGTTCTACATGTGGTACTGGGGAGCGCACGCCCTCAGCCACGTGGGCCGGGTGATCATCGTGGGTGGCGACACCCGTGCGGTCAGGCGGCTTGGTTTCCAGCCGGCCTCCACGCTGGCAGACGCCCTGGAGATGGCCGGTGACGTCGTAGGACCACAACCGACCATCACCCACCTCAAGAACCCACCGCTGCTCATGGCGGACGTGACATGAGGCTGCGACCGGTGAACCTGACCTGATGGCCACGACCCCGCTGACCCTGCGGATCGCAAGGCTGCGCTCCATGGTCGGTCGCCTCGGATTTCCGTGGCGGGCCGCTCCGGTTCCACCCGGTGTGGAACCCCCGCCGCCGACGCGACAACTCAAGGCCGAGTACGACACGGCATGGGCGCGGCGGTATCCGGCGCGAATAGTCAGGGCATCTCTGGTCGAAACCGTGATGAGGTTCGTCATGTCCGTGGTCGCATCGCCAAGCCGCGAGGGAACCGATCGCCTCAGCAGCGTCGACGGCCCCGTCATCTTCGTGGCCAACCACCACAGCCACGCCGACACACCCCTCCTACTCACCTCGATACCCGAGCCATGGCGTCACCGCATGGTCGTTGGTGCCGCCGCCGACTACTTCTTTGCCACCCGACTGGGTAGCGCTCTTGCCGCTCTACTGATCAACGCCATTCCGATCGAACGCACCAAGGTGGCCCGAAGGTCAGCGAACCTCGCAGCAGACCTGCTCGACGACGGCTGGAGCATCCTTATCTTTCCTGAGGGTGGCCGGAGCCCCGACGGCTGGGGGCAGCCTTTCCGTGGTGGTGCCGCCTACCTGGCCATCCGCTGCAACATCCCGGTGGTGCCGGTGCACATAGCCGGCACCGACAGGATCCTCCGCAAGGGGCACCTCCTGCCGAGCCGGTCCAGCACGACTGTCACCTTTGGAGATCCGCTCCTCGCCGCCGAGGGCGAACACGCCCACGGCTTTGCCTCCCGGCTCGAGGCAGCCGTAGCCGCGCTCGGCGACGAGGCAACCAACGACTGGTGGCAGGCACGACAGCGGGCACATGCAGGTACCTCGCCCGGTCTCACCGGTCCTGACATCGGCGCATGGCGCCGTGTGTGGGCGCTCGGCGACAGGGGCCGGAGGTCCAGACGTCGCAGGGTTCTCTGGCCAGAGTTGTAGACACGGCCGGACGTGTCCGTCCAACCCAGGTAGGACTCAGGAGGTAAGACGCCCGCCGAGGTACTCGACGAGACCCCCGATGGGTACACGCTCCTGCTCCATGGAGTCACGCTCACGGACCGTCACGGCCCGGTCATCAAGCGTGTCAAAATCAATGGTCACGCAGAACGGTGTGCCGATTTCGTCCTGTCGCCTGTAGCGGCGCCCGATTGCCTGGGTCTGGTCGTAGTCGCACATCCAGTGTGGCTGGAGGCAACCCAGGACCTCGTTGGACGGATCAATCAACTCGGCCTTCTTGGAGAGCGGCAGGACAGCCACCTTGTAGGGGGCCAGCCTGTGGTCGAGGCGCAGGACCGTACGGGTGTCGTCCCTGACCTCCTCCTCGTCGTAAGCGGCCATCAGAAACGCCATTGCCGTCCGGGTGGCTCCGGCAGCCGGTTCGATCACGTGGGGCACATACCTGTCGCCGCTACCCGGGTCGTGATACTCGAGGCGCGCTCCGGAACTCTCTGCATGGCGAAGAAGGTCGAAGTCGGTCCGGTTGGCTATGCCCTCAAGCTCATCCCAACCCCACGGGAACAGGAACTCGACGTCGGCGGTTGCCGTCGAGTAGTGGCTCAACTCGTCCGAGTCATGATCACGCAGGCGCAGGCGGTCCTGGGGCATGCCGAGGTCCAGGTACCAGTCGCGCCTGGCGTCGCACCAGTACCGGTACCACTCTTCAGCCTCGTCCGGGGGCACGAAGAACTCCATCTCCATCTGTTCGAACTCGCGTGTTCGGAACACGAAGTTGCCGGGAGTTATCTCGTTTCGAAACGACTTGCCGATCTGGGCAATTCCGAACGGTGGCTTCTTGCGGCTCGTGTTGATCACGTTGGCGAAGTTGATGAACATTCCCTGGGCGGTTTCGGGGCGCAGGTAGACCTCGGCTGCGGAGTCGGCCATGGGGCCGGCGTGGGTCTTGAACATGAGATTGAAATGTCGGGCCTCGGTGAAAGAACCGGTCTTGCCACAAGCCGGGCAGGTTTCGGGGTCGTCCAGCTTGTCCTGTCTGTGGCGTGCGCCACATTCCCTGCAGTCGACCAGCGGATCGGTGAAGTTGGCGAGGTGACCGGAGGCCTCCCATACAGCTGGAGGGGTGAGGATGGACGCATCCAGACCAACTACGTCGTGACGCAGCTGGACCATGGTGCGCCACCACTGCTCCTTCACATTGCGGAGCAGCAGTACCCCGATTGGTCCATAGTCGTAGGTGGAACGGAAGCCGCCGTAGATGTCGGCCGACTGGAACACGAACCCGCGGCGCTTGGACAGGTTCACCACCTTGTCAAACAGGGTTTCGTCGTTGGGGACCATGGCGCTGCAGGGTACCGGCCGATACCCCGTCACTGTTCCACCCCCGGTGGAAGCCTCGACCCTCTCAGATCGGTCAGACTGGGCCGATGAAAGGGCCCAACGCTGAGAGCCACACCGACCCGACAGCGGTCCTCGGACGCCGGCTCATCGCGTGGGTTCTGGACAACCTGATAATCGCCACCCTGTTCACCGTCATCTTGCTGTCGGGTGCCGAGAGCCGACCTGTTCCAGCAGACCTCGCTGCCGCCGACGCCTGCTCTGAGCTGTTTGCCTCCGAAGAGGGTTGCATTGTCATCGGCAACGAGGCCTGGCAGATCGACGTAGGCCTCGGAGCCACGCATGTGCTGGTTCCGACCCTCGCCTTCATGGCAAACCAGATCCTCCTGACCTCGGTTACCGGGTTCAGCCTCGGAAAGGCGGTAACCGGCCTGCGTGTCGTCCGACGCTCAAACGGAGGCCTTCCCGGGATGACCGGATCTGTCGGCCGGACCCTCCCGTGGATGATCCCAACCGTTCTCGGCCTTCTGGCACCGATCATGGTGGTGGTCGAGCTTGGGTTGACCCTGACCAGCCCCGGGCACCGCCGTCTCGGCGACAGGATCGGAGGCACGCTCGTGGTCGACAGGAGCCAGGCCGGCAAGATGCCAGTCGTTCCAGCCCTCGACTGAGGTCAGGCCCTCTCCATTACCCGCCGGGACTTGATACGGCGCTCCAGGTGGTACTCGATGGCCGCTGTCGCCGTGCCGTCAACCTCAGTGCACACCTCAGGGTCAACCACCGCCAAGGCATCGACAAGGCCGCCACCGAGGACCGCCCTCATAACCGCAAGTGCCGCATCTGACACCGGTCGGCCCCGTCGACAGCTTCCACAGAGCGTGCCTCCCTCGCCGAACTCGACGGCTACCAGGGGGCCCGACGAACCACAACGGACACATGAGTCGAGGTGGGGTGCCAGCCCCTCGCGGGCAAGCAACTTCAGGAAAAAGGCCGGAACCAGCAGAGGGGTCGGATTCTCATCGAGGGTCCTCAACGCACCGAGAAGCATCTCATAGCGCTGACGGTCAGGATCGCCGTCGGGGGAGACAACATCAACAACCTCGAGAAGGGCCGATGCCTCGCTGAACCGGTCCGGGTCAGCACGGACGTTCTCGAACCGGTCGATGGTCTCGGCCTGGGTGACGATGCCGAGGTCTCCCCTGCCGGCGTACAACTGGAGGTCCACATGGCTCGTCGGCTCGAGGCGACCTCCGAATTTGCTGCGGGTCTTGCGCACACCCTTTGCCACGGCCCGGACCTTGCCGTGCTCCGGTGTGAGCAGCACCACGATCCGGTCAGCCTCACCGAGACGCCACGTCCGGATCACCACGCCCTTGTCGCGGTAAAGGGTCACGGCTCTCCGACGCCGCCGAAGCGACGGTCGCGGTCCTGGAACTCCTTGATGGCGGCGTAGAGATGCTCGCGTCTGAAATCGGGCCACAGGGTCTCGCTGAACACAAGCTCGCTGTAGGCGATCTCCCAGAGAAGGAAGTTCGAGATTCGGTACTCGCCAGACGTGCGGATGACAATGTCAGGGTCGGGCATTTCGGGGTCGTAGAGGTTCCTGGCAATCGCCTTCTCGGTGACACGCCTCACCCCGGAGTCAACGAGGCGCTGCACGGCATCGACCAACTCGGCCCTGCCCCCGTAGTTGAACGCCACTGTGAAGGTCAGGCCGCTGTTGCCCCGCGTCATTTCCTCTGCGTCGTCCATCAGGCGAACGAGTCGCCGTGGCACACGTCGGTCGCGCCTGCCGATGAACCGGATGCGCATGTTCCGCTCGTGCATCTCGTCACGACGGTTGATGAGGATCTGCTCGTTGAACCTGAGCAGGAACTGAACCTCGTCGGCCGGTCGGCGCCAGTTCTCAGTCGAGAAGGCGTACACCGTGAACCATCCGACGCCCAGGTCGTCGGCCCCCTCGAGAACGTCGAAGAGCGACTGCTCACCGGCGGTGTGGCCCTCGGTACGGGGAAGGCCTCTCTGTTCGGCCCAACGGCCGTTGCCGTCCATGACACATGCGATATGAACGGGGATCCGTCGGGGATCCAGGTCGGACGGAAGCATCTACGAAACCTACCCCCTCGCTGCCTCCGGTCGGCGGCGCAGTCGGCCCGTAGAGTCCTCCTGATGAGCACGGCGGATGAGGTTTCGATAGCCCTTGAGGAGGTCACAGGGGCGTTGCCGGGCGGAGGCGAGGTTCGAAGGGGCCAACGTTCCATGGCCCTTGAGATAGCGGAGGCCATTGACACAGAACATCACCTGGTCATCCAGGCGGGTACGGGAACAGGAAAGACCCTCGCATACCTGATTCCGGCGATTCTCTCCGGTCGCAGAACCGTCATCGCCACCTGGTCCAAGGCACTCCAGGACCAGATGGAGAGGTCCGACCTGCCGATGCTCCTCGAGCACCTTGACAAGACCTTCAGCCATGCGGTGCTCAAGGGGTGGGACAACTACGTCTGCCACGAGCGCCTGGACCAGATTCGCGCACCGGGACGGCAACAGCCCCTCGAGGGGCTTGTCGACGGCTCAGACGACACCCAGGTCGACTCAATCCTGGAATGGGCAGAATCAAGCGTGTCAGGCGACCGGGCGGACCTCCCGTTCGAGCCCACCCCGGCCACCTGGTCCTCAGTGAGCGTCGGTACCGATGACTGCATCGGGCTGTCTGAGTGCCCGTTCGCCTCCGAATGCCGTCCGGCCAGAGCGCGCCAACGCGCCCGCGACGCCGACATCTGCATCACGAACCACCACCTCTACGCGGTTGACGTGGCCCTGAACGGAATGCTTCTCGACCACCCGGACCACCCCCACGAACTCGTCGTGTTCGATGAGGCCCACCAGTTGGAGGAGGTCTTCACCGCGTCCTTTGGATTCCAGTTGACCGTTGGACGCTTCAGGTGGCTTGCCCGCCTCGCCAGACCGGCCCTCAAACAGGCCGACCTGGCAGCCGAACTGGATGACGGGGCTACGCGGTTCTCCACATGGCTTGCCGACAATCCCGACAGGCGCCTCGTGGCCGACTCGTGCTCAGATCTCGATCCGGTGCTTGGCCTTGCAGAAACCCGGATCGACCGCGTGCTGGTGGCTGTCCGAAAGGCCGTGCGTGACATCGCACACAGTTCCGACGATTCGGCCACCCAACGAGAACGCCGTCGCCTGACCCGCCTGCTGAATGCCGGAAGCACCCTCATAGGCGACGTCCGGTTCGCCAGGGGGTTGCTCCGAAAGCCCACTGAACACACCTCAATCGGTCAGGCGGAGGTCGGAGACGAACACCTGGCGTGGGTGGAACGCTCAGGCACCCGAATGGTGCTGCGTGTCGCACCCATCGAGGTTGGACCACGCCTAGCGAGCGACCTCTGGCCTCTACGCACAGCCGTCCTGACAAGTGCGACCCTTCCCATCAACCTCCCGGCACGCCTTGCGCTGCCTAAGCCCGACACCAGCACCGTCGACAGCCCGTTCGACTACGAGACCCAGTCCCTTCTCTACTGCCCGACACACATTCCCAGCCCCTCCGAAGACGAACCTGGCTGGTCAGCCGCGATGCTCACAGAACTGGAGTTCCTCATCCACGCCGGCGGTGGCCGCACGCTCGCCCTTTTCACCAGTTGGAGACGGCTGCAGGCAGCTGTTGCGACAATCAGGCCACTAGTGCCGTATCGGATACTAGAACAGGGAGACCTTCCGGCCAGGACCCTCCTCGAGGAGTTCGCCGCCGACGAGTCGTCATGCCTCTTCGCCACACGTAGTTTCTGGCAGGGCATCGATGTGCCGGGCCCGTCGCTGGGTCTTGTCGTAATAGACCGGATTCCGTTTCCGCGACCCGACGAGCACCTCACCAGGGCATGGCGTGACCGGGCGGGCCTCGATGGCTGGGGAGCCGTCGACCTTCCACTGGGCGCCCTCCGGCTGGCACAGGGAGTTGGTCGCCTCATACGCTCCCGGACCGACCATGGGGTGGCAGCAGTCCTCGATCCCCGCCTCTCCGCAGCCCGCTACTCGGGTGCCCTGCTCGCAGCGCTTCCACCTATGCGACGCACCTCGGACCCCGAAGAGGCCGCAACGTTCCTGGGCAGCCTGTTCTCCTGAGCCTTCAGCCTGCACCCAGCCGTCCCGGAGGGTCAGTAGCCCAGTCGATCAAGGGCCTTGGGGCGGCGCTGCCAGTCCTTGTCCACCTTGACAACCAACTCGAGGAATACACCCTCAGGCAGTTGCGCCCGTGCCCTGGTCCCCACTTCTTTGAGGACTGAACCCTTACGGCCGATGACAATCCCCTTCTGCGAGTCACGCTCAACAAGAATCTCGCAGCGAACTCTGGGCCAGTCCCACTCGGTCACCCGGGTGGCGATCGAATGCGGGAGTTCCTCGCGCACGACCGCCAGAAGTTGCTCCCTGACCAGTTCGGCCACCCAGAACGCCTCGGGAACATCGGAGGCCATCTCCTCGGGGTAGAAACGCGGGCCCTCCGGTAGGCGCTCGAGGACGTGCTCAAGCAGGGCGTCAACTCCCCGACCGGTCTTTGCAGACACCGGGAAGTACTCGTCGAACTCCAACTCTGATGCCGCTACCAGCTGCCCAATCACATGGTCGCGGCCAACCGAGTCGATCTTGTTGAGTACCAGAATCGTCCTCTCAGGCGGGAGGCTCTCGGCGATGAAGCGGTCGCCCCTGCCGATGGGGCCATCAGCCTCGACGAGAAACAGCACGACATCCATGTCGGCGAGCGCAGCACGGGCGGTGTCGTTAAGTCGCTGACCCAGGAGGGTCCTCGGCTTGTGGATTCCCGGAGTGTCACAGAACACGGCCTGCACATCGGGTCTCGTGAACACACCGCGCACCTCTGTCCGGGTGGTCTGGGGCTTGTCTGACACGATGGTCACCTTGGTGCCCAGCATCTGGTTCAACAGGGTTGACTTGCCCACGTTGGGTCTTCCGATCAGGGTCACGAAACCGGAACGGTGGCCCTCTGGCTGCTCAACGACCAGCGACACGTCTGCTGGTTCTCCGCTCGGCTCCCGGCCAAGCTCTTCATCCAGTTCCTCTGGCTCGTGGGCCTCCTGCGTCACTGGCTGACCTCAGGTGCACCCACGCGGATTCTGGTTATCCGTCGACCAACAACCTGTTCGATGCAGAAACGACGTCCTGAGAACTCAACCGCCTCACCCACCTCGGGTACATGGCCGAGGGCATTGAAGATGAGGCCGCCAACGGTGTCCCAGTCGCCGTCGGGAAGGTCCTCGCCCAGTAGATCGTTCAGTTCGTTGACAGGCATTCTTCCGTGGACCCGGAGATCTCCACCAGCGAGCGACTGGGACAACGGTTCCTCCAGGTCGAACTCATCGACAATCTCGCCAACCACCTCCTCGAGAAGGTCCTCCATGGTGACCAGGCCGGCGGTGCCGCCGTATTCATCAACGACCACTGCCAGGTGGAAGCGCTCGGACTGCATCTGACGCAGGAGGTCGTCGGCCTTCATGGTCTCAGGGATGAAACTCGGAGGGCGCGACATCTGCACTGCGGGGTCACCACTTCTGCCATCCAGGTGGGCCCTTGCCAGATCCTTGACGTGGACGACGCCGACGATGTCATCGATCCCGTCGCCACTGACCGGAATACGACTGTGTCCGCCGGAGACTGCCTCTTCAAGTGCCGTCTGCACCGTGCAGCCGTTCTCAACGCCGACGATGTCGGGGCGGGGAACCATCACCTCTCTGACCAGAGTGCCACCAAATGCAATCACGGACTCGATGAGTTCGTGCTCCTCCTCGTCGATTGAGCGTGTCGCCAGGGCCCTGTCGGCAACGGCCAGCAACTCCTCTTCGGTGACATCCGGGCCAACCTCGCGGGCGGACCTTGGCAGCAGTCGTTCGGAGAGCGTGGCGAGAAGGGTCGCCAGCCAGCGCAGAGGCACGACAGAGTCGAGCCGACCGACCACCCCGACCGCCCGGAGGGCGACCGTGTCCGTCCTACGAAGTGCTACAGAGCGAGGAAGGGCCTCGGCGACCACGAAGACAAAGAGCCCCAGCGCCACAGCCGATGGCACCACCCAGCCGGCACCGGGGCGCTGATAGGCCCAGCTGACCAGCAGGGCGACCGTGGCTGTCCGGCACAGGACCAGGGCCAGCACGAGAGGGCGAAGGGCCTCAGAGCGACGGTCGAGAAGCGCCAGCAGCGCCTCGACACGGTCGTCATCGCCCAGACCGTCCCCGATGACCTCAGCCCTGGCTCGGCCGATATGGACAAGGCTCGTCTCGGCTGCGACCAGCACAGCCGAGCAACCGGTTGCCACGACAAGAAGCACCAGACCCACAATCTCGTTGACTCCCATCAGGTCTCGAACCCCGCCAGAAGCTCGACTTCTCGCCTCTGCATTACCTCGCGCTCCTCGTGCTCGGCATGGTCGTGGCCGAGGAGGTGGAGGATCCCGTGGACCAGAAGCAGGGACATCTCCCCCTGGAGGCCACCGTCGACGCCCTGGGCCTGCTTTGCCGCGACTCCCGGGCAGATCACCACGTCGCCAAGGAGCACCGGCAGGCCACCGGGCACCTCGGCAGGGTCGTCAACCGGGAACGCCAGAACGTCGGTTGGACCATCTGCACCCATGTGCTCACGGTTCAGATCGGTTATCGATTCCTCGTCGACCATGTGGATCGTCAACTCAATGGCCCGTGCGCCCAGACCCTCGTCGGCCAGAACGTGCTCTGCAAGCGCCACCCATCGCGACGGGTCACCGGAAGCACCACCAGCGGTCGTCATCGTCCGCGCGTCGACCACGACACGCGGACGGGGTTCAGGAGGTTCCTCTCTCATCGTGGGCTCACCCTCATCTCACGTCTAGACCCGGGGATCAGGTGGCCTGTCGGCACCTGCTGCCCCATAGGCCTCGACGATTTCCTGGACGATTCTGTGCCGAACCACGTCTCGACTGGTCAGGTACACGAAGTCGAGGCCACTGATGTTGGCCAGTATGGGTTCGAGGTCAGCCAACCCACTTCGCCCACCGGGCACGTCTGTCTGGCTGATATCACCTGTAACGATTACCCGGGACCCGAATCCGAGCCTGGTCAGAAACATCTTCATCTGCTCGGGGGTTGTGTTCTGGGCCTCGTCGAGGATCACAAAACTGTTGTTGAGGGTACGGCCACGCATGAACGCAAGCGGCGCCACCTCGATCTCGCCGCGCTCAAGGAGACGCTGGGCCGTGTCCATGTCGAGCATGTCAAAGAGGGCGTCGTAGAGGGGCCGGAAGTAGGGGTCGACCTTGGCCATCAGGTCTCCGGGCAGGAACCCGACCCGCTCGCCCGCCTCTACCAGCGGACGGGTAAGCACGATCCTGTCAACCTGGCCAGCCTGGAGTGCCCTTACGGCAAGCGCCACAGCCAGCCAACTCTTGCCCGTTCCGGCCGGGCCGATCGCGAAGGTGATGATGTTGTCGGTGACGGCCTCGACGTAGCGCTGCTGGCCAGCTGAGCGGGGCCGCACCGGCTTGCCGCGCGATGTCCTGAAGATCTCGCTGGTCAGAACCTCGGATGGACGCTCATCGGCCTGAACCATGTCGATCGCACGCTCCAGGGTGAGCGAGTCAACCGGGAGGCCCCGCTCCAGAAGCAGAACCAGCTCGTCAAACACACGGCGGACGACGTCGGCCTGCTCTCCGTCGATGGTGATCTGGTTGCCTCGGACATGAATACCGGCATTGGGAAAGGCTCCCTCGACCTGGCGCAGCAACTCGTCGTGTTCGCCCACCAGAATCGACATCAGGTCGTTTCCGGGAACGCTCAACTTGACGGTGGTCTCCTGCATGGGTACCCAGAGGCTACCCCTCCGATTTCAGTGCTACTGCAATGTAGGGTCGGGCCGGGACCGGCCTGACCAACTTTCCTTCGACAACAACCCGGGACAAGAGCACATCCGAAAGAGTTACGGCCTGATGACCCTCGCCGACATCACCGACGGCGCCTGCCCTTCCGGTTCCGCTTACCCTTCCTGCCCTGCCTCAGACGCTTACGCACCTTTCCACCGGTTCCGCGTTCGGCATCCAGGTCAGCCATCACGCCGGGCACAGCCTCGTTGATGATGTCCTCAGCGGCATCCAGCAACGCAGCGATGCTGTCATCATCGCCCAGGCCCTGAGGCTCATCTGGGGTGGCCGGGGTCACCAACGACCCGTGGCTCCAGTTCACGTCGATGCGGCGCTTCTGGAAGGAGGGACAGTCGGCGGGACACCTCCAGGGGGCCTCGGGAGCCAGGTCGAGGTCGCACTTGCGAACGGTGTCGCCATTGGGATAACTACGGCTCTCGAAGTGCTTACAGTCCTCCCGCATCGGCATGGCGTATTCCTAGCCGATCCGGATGATCAGCCGACAGACCCCTCCATCTGCAGTTCAATCAACCGACTCCATTCGACCGCGTACTCCATTGGCAGGGTCCGGGTAATCGGCTCGATGAAGCCGTTCACGACCATTGACATCGACTGTTCCGCTGTAAGTCCCCTGCTCATCAGGTAGAAGAGCTGGTCATCGGCGACCTTGGAGACAGTCGCCTCATGCCCCACCACGGCGTCTGCGGCTCCGACCTCCATGTACGGGTAGGTGTCGGAGATGCTGTCCTCGTCGAGAATCAGGGCATCGCACTGGACATGGCTCTTGCAGCCGTATGCGTCGTCCTCGATTCTCACGAGGCCCCTGTAGCTGGTGCGACCGCCGTCCTTTGAAATGGACTTGGACACGATCTTGGATGTCGTCTCGGGAGCGGCGTGGGTCATCTTGGCCCCCGCATCCTGGTGCTGGCTGGCCCCCGCGTACGCCACCGAGAGCACCTCGCCGGAGGCCTTGGGCCCCACAAGAACCACTGCCGGGTACTTCATCGTGAGACGCGATCCAATGTTGCCATCGATCCACTCCATGTGGCCCTCGGCCTCGACCCGGGCCCGCTTGGTGACCAGGTTGTAGACGTTGTTGGACCAGTTCTGGATGGTCGTGTAGGTGACGCGTGCCGATGGCCTGACCACGATCTCGACGACCGCCGAGTGGAGGGAATCGGTTGTGTACACGGGTGCAGAACAGCCCTCGATGTAGTGGACCTCGGAGCCCTCGTCGGCGATTATCAGCGTGCGTTCAAACTGGCCCATGTTCTCGGCATTGATGCGGAAGTAGGCCTGCAGGGGCATCTCGACCTTGACGCCTGGCGGTACGTAGATGAACGAACCGCCACTCCAGGCGGCCGAGTTGAGCGCCGAGAACTTGTTGTCGTTGGGCGGGATTACCCGGCCGAACCAGGCCTTGACGATCTCAGGGTGCTCCCGCAGGGCCGTATCCATGTCACAGAAGATGACGCCCTGGGCCTCGAGGTCCTCGCGGTTCCGGTGGTACACGACCTCGGACTCGTACTGCGCCGTTACCCCGGCGAGGTACTTGCGCTCGGCCTCTGGAATGCCGAGTTTCTCGTAGGTGTTCTTGATGGATTCGGGAACATCGTCCCAGTCGTCGACCTGACCCTCAGTGGGCTTGATGTAGTAGTAGATGTCGTCGAAGTCGATGCCGGACATGTCCCCACCCCACCGGGGCATCGGGCGCTTGTCGAAGCGCTGGTAGGACTTGAGGCGAAACTCGGTCATCCAGTCGGGCTCGCCCTTCATGCCGGAGATCTCCCGCACCATGGCCTCGTCGATGCCCTTTCTGGGCTTGAAGACGTAGTCCTCCGCGTCGCTCCAGCCCAGCTTGTAACGGCTCAGGTCCAGATCAATCTCGGTAGGTGCCATGTTGGTTTTGACTCCAGATTCCAGTGTCGCGACATCAGCACCGTGGGTACCGCCATCGGGTATTTCTCCTACGTGGATAGTAACAATCCAACCCGGGTTTTCAAGGGAGGCCTACAGAAAACGCGGCCTCTCCGGCATCAGTCCATGCGACCGTTAAGGCGGCGCTGGCGCACCAGCCAGCCCAACAGCACTGCAATCGCCCGCGGGTCATGGCGGAGATGGTGCCCGGCCCCGCTGATCATGCGCAGGTCAGCGCCACCGTGGGCCGCCGCAAGAGCCCGGGCATCGAGTGGCGGCACAGCGTTGTCGTTGCTTCCGTGCACCAACAGGAGGTTCCTTGGCCGAAGCTCCTCCACGCATGCCTCCGGCGAGATCGACGCCAGCGCACCCGCCCATCTCTGAAAGTCGGCGGGGAACTCAGGATCTGACAACAGGCCGGCGTCACGTGCGTGCAGTAGCAGTCGGCGCGGGTTGTCAGCCCAGTCGGACCAGTCGGCAGGGGCGGCAAGGGCGCCAACTCCCCTTATCGCCGGCTCTGCAGCAGCAGCACAAATGGCCAGGCCCGCACCAGTGCCAAAGCCAACTGCCCAGATGCCACCCACCGGCACCCCGACCTCGTCGCTGTCGCGAAGATGTCGAGCCGCTGCCAGCAGGTCGTCGCGCCACCCATCAAGGCTGAAGTTGCCCTCGGATCCCGGCATTCCACGCAGGTAGGGAACCATCGCCACCCACCCCAGCTGCCTGGAGATCCTTCGGGCCAGCTCGGGGAACGTGGCCGGCGAGTTGGCTCCCCCGCCGGGGCCACTAGGAAACCCGTGGCAGATCAGGACGGCGGGAACGTGCTCGTCGGGCTGCGGGCCACCGTTGACGACAGCGTCCTCAGGGTCAGGTGTTTCGAGATGGGCTGCAAGACGCAGGCCACCGGACCCGTAGTGGTGGTTTGCGCTCCCGTCCACAGCCTCAGTCCAGGCGGCGGAGGACCGAGGCGAACAGGCGGGCCCTCTCTACGTAGACCTCGGCGTTCTCGAGGTTGGCACCCTCGACCATCACGCCCTCCCTGACGGTTGCAGGAACCCCCAGGGCCATTGAAAGGGGGGGAACAACCTGGCCGTTGCGCACAACTGCGTTCGCACCCACGATCGAACCCCGCCCGACCAGAGCCTCGTGGAGAACCACGGACCCGACACCGACTACGACCTGGTCCTCGATCGTGCAACCTTCGAGGTGACAAAGATGGCCCAGGGTCACATCGTCGCCGACGATCGTCGGAAGGTCAGCCGTGCAGTGGAGGACGGCGTTGTCCTGCACCGAGGATCTCGCCCCGATCACAATCTGGTTCTCGTCGGCCCTGATCACGGCATGGGGCCAGACGCTCGACTCGGGGCCCAGCACAACGGCACCGATTAGTACAGCTTCGGGATGGACGTAGGCGGAGGAATGAACCTCAGGACCCATGTCGCCGATGGCGTACAGCGGCATCAGGAACCCAAACCGGCACCGGGGCCGAAGGAACCGTACGAGCCGCCCAGGAACACCATCGGTGAACCGCCGGTCCCATGGTCCCTCAGGTTGACAACCTCACCCACCACAAACAGGTGATCGCCGGCCTCCATGACATCAAAGACCGAACAGTCGATGCTGGCAACGCAGGAGGGAATGACGGGAGAACCGGTGAGGGCCGGAACCCAGCCGGTTCCCTCCCATGGGTCTCCGTCACGCGTGAAGAATGCATTGGCCAGATCGGCCTGGTCGTCGGCCAGCACGTTCACGCAGAACGAACCACCCGCACTGATTCGAGGCCAGGTCCTTGCATCGGCACCGATAAGGAACCCGACAAGAGGAGGATCCATCGAGACCGACACGAACGATCCGATTACAACAGCGAGGGGCTCGTCACCGTCCATTCCCGTAACGAGGGTCACCCCGGTCGGAAATCGCCCGAGCACCTGCCGGTATGCCTCGGGGGTGATGTCACCCCTCCGGACCTCGAGGTTGTCCTGCTGGTGTTCCTGCTGGCTGGCTGCCACGTGTCCCCCTGTACTCTCCGATTCGAAGGTAGTGGCCGAGGGTAGCCCGACAGGCTGACCGTTCAGGCTGTCGAGGAGAGGCCGACGTGGTGCCCTCTCCCACCAGGCGACTATGCAGTCGCCAGTGTCACGGTCTGACCCTCAACCGGTGCACTTACCCGACCCACGTCAAGACCGTCAGTCGCATCACGGGCCCATTCCAGCAACCCGTCGACCGTGTCGTCACAGTGCGACGGGTCATGATGGAACAGGGCAAGTTCTACAACCGAGGCCTGATGTGCTACCTCGAGTGCATAGGCGACGGTGCTGTGTCCCCAGTCGCTCCGTTGTGCGAACTCCTCGGTGGTGAACTGGGCGTCGTGGATCAGGAGGTCCACGCCATCAGCCAACTCGAGCACGGCCTCGTCCACCTGCCTGGGGTCGTCGACCGGTTGCTGGTGGTCGCTGATGTAGGCGACGCTCACGCCACCCCACTCGATCCGGTATCCGTTGGTCACACCGACGTGGGGCACCCGTCGCGTCCTGACCACTGCTGGACCGATCGACATGGTTCCGTCACCGACGTCGTTGAAGGACACACTTCCCGCCAGGTCGTTGACACAGATCGGAAAGTACGGCGGGTTCATGAACGAGGCGAAGGCAGCCTCCATGGAGCGGTTCCCGTCGGCCGGACCGAACACGTCAAGGTGCGCTCCGGGCCGGTTGATCGGGCCAAAGAAAGGCAGACCCTGAACGTGATCCCAGTGGAGGTGGCTTACAAGTGCCGTACCCCTGAACGGAGGCGCCAGCTCCCGCCGCTCCCCTTCCACCCCGTGTGCACGATCGGCTTCACGATCGACTTCCATGCCGAAGTCACGAAGGCCGGTACCCAGATCCAGGAGGATCGGGTCGGCACCGTCGGCCTGCAACACGACACACGAGGTGTTGCCGCCGTAGCGCTTGTTGGCATCACACGGACAGGGGGTGGAGCCCCTTACCCCGTAGAAGCGCACATCAAGTGAGTCGGCCATCAGGTACGAGGGTAAGAGTGGGCTTGATTCCACTTGTGGCGGTGTGCCAGACGTCTCAGGTGGCAGATGTCTCAGGCCCAGGCCCCTGGAGGGTCGCTACTTCCGCCGCCTGCTGGCCACCTCGGCACGGCCGTGCGCGATACTCACTGTGTGAGCCCCTTCCTGACGACAGACGGCCTTGTTGCCGTGGTGAAGCGGGAATGCCCCGCCTGCCAACTGGTGGTTCCGGTACTTGAACAGTTGGCCGCCGGTGCCGCTCTGACGGTGTTCACCCAGGACGACCCGGCATTTCCCGCCGATGAACCGTGGGTTGTCGACGACACAGACCTTTCCGTGAGCTGGGGGCTCGACCTTGAGGCCGTCCCCACGCTGCTGCGGTTTGAGGGAGGCAGGGAGGTTGGACGCACAACGGGCTGGTTGCGTGACGCCTGGGAGGACCTGACCGGCCACACCGGCCTTGGCCCTGACCTGCCGGCGTTCAAGCCCGGTTGAGGTTCGCTCACAGCTGACCCCGGGCGGGTCGACGAACTGAGGGCCCGGTACGGGGCACCGGGTGACGACTCCGACTCGGGCACACAACTCAGGTCACGTCATGTCCAGATCGCCTCACTCGAAGATGACGCCGAGGCCATGTTCGCCAGAGGCTGGACCGACGGCCTACCGGTCGTGCCACCCACTGAGGCAAGGGTCGAACGGATGCTTTCGGGAACATCGCGGAATCCGGCGGACCTCGTCGCTGTGGTACCACCCGACCTGGTCGACTGCACGGTGGAGAAGGTCGCCATCAACGCCGTCATGGCGGGCTGCCTACCCGAGTATCTGCCGGTGGTGCTGACCGCTCTCGAAGCCGTGTGCACCGACGACTTCAACATGCACGGTGTCCTTGCCACGACGATGTCGGTCGGGCCGGTACTTGTCGTGAGCGGGCCGATCACGAAAGAAATCAAGATGAACCACGGCATCAACGTGCTCGGGCACGGCAACCGGGCCAACAGCACCATCGGCAGGGCAGTCCAGCTCGTGATCCGCAACGTCGGCGGTGGGGCCCCGGGGGGCATCGACCGGGCCACCCTTGGCCACATGGGAAAGCAGGGCTTCTGCTTCGCCGTGGACCAGGAGGGCTCTCCATGGATCAGCCTCTCCGAGGACAGGGGTTTCGGTACTGACCAGAACACGGTCACGGCCTTTGCCGGCGAGGGACCCCATATTCTCATGGATCAGAAGAGCCGATCAGCCGACTCGCTGACCCGCATGCTGGCCCAGTCCCTGCTCGGATCGGTGTCGTCCCGTGTCGTGATGGGAATCGACGCAATGCTCGTGCTCTCCCCGGAGCACATGGCCAGGTACAGAGATGCCGGCTGGGACCGCTCCCGCTTCATGGAGGAACTGGCAAACCACCTGATGGTCGACGCCGACAGCATCATCATCGGATCTGGAGGAATAGAGGAGGGCCTGCCACAGGACTTCGCGGGCTTGTCCCTGCCCAAGTTTCGGCCCGGTGGCCTGCTCGTCGTCCACGCAGGCGGCCCTGCCGGACTCTTCTCGGCAGTAATCGGAGGCTGGGTCAACGGCCCGACCGGCAGCGAACCCGTAACGAAGGAGATCACGCCATGACAGCCACTTCCCAGACCGGCCTGACGGTCCTTGACCCGACGGCCGAGGGCCGCCCGGCTGAACGCGAGCTGACTCCCCGGGCAGAAACCCTCGCCGGCCTCACCGTCGGCCTTCTCGACATCTCCAAGCCCCGCGGGAACGTGTTCCTCGACAGGCTCGAGGAACACCTCGTGAAGATCGGTGCCGGAGTGGAGCGCTATGCCAAACCGACCTTCGCCAAACCCGCCCCCGTCGACCTTCGCCACGAGATTGCGACCACCTGTGACGCTGTCATCGAAGCACTCGCTGATTGAGGATCCTGTACGACGTGCAGTGTGCACGACATCAACGATCTTGAACGACGAGGGGTTCCAGGCGTGTTCGTGGCCTCCGGGCCATTCGAGGATGCCGCTGAAGTTCAGGCAAGGGCACTCGGCCTACCGGTCCGGAGCGTGTTCGTAGAACACCCCATCCAGGACAGAACCGACGAGGAGATGTCGGCACTCGCCGACGACGCCGTGAATGCCCTCGTTGCAGCCCTCACCCTTGCCAGTTGACCCCTGAACAACCCGACAGGAACCAGTGGATCTGACACCGGCGCGCTAGCGTCATCCGCCGTGGCAGCCACCGAAACGCTCCGGAACCCCGACGAGGTCCAGTTGCAGAGCCTGGAGGGGACATCGCGTCCCGTCTCCGAGTGGCTGACGACCTTTCACATGGCTGCAGTTGTCGTGGACCCGTTCACCCATGAGAGTTCATGGATCCTCGATACGGCCCGCCGCGTCCTCGACGCGTTCAGCGGTGCTGACGTCCGTGTCGCCTTCGTGGTCAGCGGAACCGACGGCGACGGAGCCGCCAGGTTCATGGGTCCGCTTGCCGGCTCAACCCTCAGCCTCGCCGACCCGGACCGTGGGTTCGCTCAGTCCCTCGGCCTCACGACCCTTCCAGCATTTGTAGCCATCCGACATGACGGCTCCACCATCGGGACGGCAGAGGGTTGGAATCCCGAGGCGTGGCGCAAGGTCGCCAGCGACCTTGCGGAGTTGACGGCATGGACCCGACCCGAGATCCCCGCTGCCGGAGACCCGGCCCCGTACGCCGGCACCCCTGCCATCTCCTGACGAACACCCCCGGCCGGCATCTCCCCGGTTGAACAGCCTGCCCGTGGGTAGGGTTTGCCGGTGACCCGACCAGTGGCGGTGGCTCCCGATACAAGACCTCCCATGTACGAGGCGATGTGCTCAGCTGTCAGACGCGCTGGTGCCGAACTGGTCGACCCGGTTGACGCAGAGGGCCTTGTCTGGGCCGACCCGGCCCGGCCCGACCTGTTCCCGTCGACAATCCAGGGAGCCAACAGCCTGACCTGGGTGCAACTGCCCTATGCGGGGATCGAGCCGTTCGCACACCACCTCGACACCCGTCTCAGGTGGAGCTGCGGCAAAGGGGTCTACGCCTCCGCAGTAGCAGAGACGGTCCTGGCGCTCATCCTGGCCACCTGCAAGAACCTCCACGGCTACTCCCGGGCCAGCACCTGGTCGGGTCCCGTTGGCCGCCAACTGACCAACTCGCGTGTCACCGTGCTTGGAGGCGGAGGCATCACTTCCAGCCTCCTGCCCCTGCTTGCCCCCTTCGACTGTCAGACGACCGTGGTCAGGCGAAGTAGCGCCGCATTCCCCGAAGCCGACCACACGGTCACAGTCGACCTCCTCGACGAGGTCCTACCCGAGACCGACATCCTGGTTCTGGCCCTTGCCCTCACCAGTGAGACCACCGGGATAATCGACTCACACCGGATGGACCTGCTCCCTGACGACGCCTGGATCATAAACGTGGCCCGAGGTGGCCACATCGTCACCGGTGACCTCGTTGCAGCCCTCACCCAGGGAAGCATCGGGGGCGCAGCGCTCGACGTCACCGACCCGGAACCCCTGCCCGACGGCCATCCGCTCTGGTCCCTCCCGAACTGCCTCATCACTCCTCACATCGGCAACACACCCGAGATGGGCCTCGCTCTTCTCACCCCGTTCGTAGAGGAGAACGTGCGGCGCTTCGTGGAACACAGGGACCTGCTGGCCACGGTTGACGTGGCCCTCGGCTACTGAGAACCGACAGGTGAGAAGGGTGGAGCATCGATGACGTGGGAAGTAGGGAGGTTTGCCGCTGCCGTCCTGGCCATCATGTTCATGATCGCAGCCGGCTCCAAGTTGCGTGACCCCTCGGCCACGCGCAAGAACCTTCGGAACTTCGGCCTTCCCAACCCCCGTCTGCTCGCCGTGGTACTGCCCATGACCGAAGGCGCAACCGCTCTGTTGCTGGTGGTCAACCCCAGAACCGGTGGCCCATGCGCTGTTGCCCTCCTGGCGGCCTTCACGACGCTTATCGCAGGCCGCCTCATGGCAGGCAACCACGACGCATGTGGCTGCTTCGGGGCATGGTCCAGCCGGCCCCTGTCGTGGAGAGACATTGCACGCAACCTGATCCTGATCGGACTCGGGGTCACATCCACGCTGGGCTGAGACCAACGCCAACCGGTTTGCTACCGTCCCAGCCACGAAGGTGAGGCCCCTAGGCGCCACCTTCGGGTACGACCACCTTGAGGAGACCAGGCCATGGATGCACTGACCGCCGCCCGCCGTTCAGCCACACCGATCGGCGACCTGGGCGCCAGGTTCATGCTGGATGGCCTCGCCTACAAACGCGGAGCCGAGTTGGGACTGCCGTCGGGAATGGGCACCTACGTGCTCGGACGGCTGGGGGTGATGGGCGACGTGGACCTCGATACGGCTGTGGCTGCCGCCTTCTTCTGGAACCGTGAGACGATTGCCACCAACTGGAACACCGACGATTCCGCCGTCACACCGTCTGCCGCAGCCCCCCTGTACGGCCAGGTGTGTGTCGAGCGCGGCCGGGAGTACCTCTCCGGCTTTGAAGGTGCCGCTCGCCTGGTCGAACTACTGGAGCGTGTCGTCGACTCAGCCGACGACACCGGCGCCGACCTGTTCGCCGGCTGGCGCGACCTGGACAGGCCGACAGACCCGGAGGGCCGGGCGTACCTGCTCACACAGGTGGCAAGGGAACTCCGCTTCTGTCGGCACGTTGCTGCAGTCCAGGCGGCCGGAGCCAACCCGCTGTCACTGGTTCTCACCAAAGGCGGTGATGCCAACGCCAACCTTTTCGGCTGGAGTGACCTGTCCTGTGGTCCTCTGGATCCCGAGGCACACGCATCCATCGAGGCCGCGACCGACCAGGCTTCGTCAGCCGACCTGCTGTGCCTCACCGACGACGAAAGGGCCGAACTGGTGGAGCTGGCCGATGCCGCCCTCGCACACGGCACCGCCTGACAAATACGCTTACTTACAGGCCTGCTGACACCCCGCTGACACCGACCAGGAAAGAGAGCACCTGCAATGGATGGCCTGATGATGGACAACCCCCTGTCCCTGATCCACATCTTCGACCGCGCCACCAACCTGTTTGCCGACAAGCAGATAGTGACGGCCACGCCGAGCGGCCGGGAGCGCCTGTCCTATGGCGACTGGGGTGAGCGAACCCGTCGTCTGGGTGGAGTCCTCGACGACCTCGGCATCAGCGATGACGGTCGGGTCGCAACCTTCGCATGGAACACCTCCCGCCACCTCGAGCTCTACTTTGCTCCACCGTGCACCGGAAGGGTCGCCCACACCCTGAACCTGCGCCTATTCCCCGAACAGCTCACATACATCGCCAACCATGCCGAGGACGAGGTCATCTTCGTCGACCAGTCCGTGGCAGGCCTGATCTGGCCGCTGATGGACACGTTCAACACGGTACGACACGTTGTCCTCATGGACGACGGTGCTCCAGTACCCGACGCCGACGCCATTAGGGCCGAGGTACACGACTACGAGGAACTCCTCAAAGCTGCCCCACCGGTCGAGTGGACCCGCGTTGATGAGAACCGCGCAGGGTCGATGATGTACACCTCTGGAACCACGGGTGACCCCAAGGGCGTCGTCTACTCACACCGCTCGATGGTGCTCCACACCTTCGGAGCGATGATGGCCGACACACTCGGTGTGAACGAGAGAGATGTGATCCTGCCGGTGGTGCCCATGTTCCACGCCAACTCATGGGGCCTGGCTCACGCCGGGGTGGCCACAGGGGCAACGCTCATCATGCCGGGAGCCAACCTGGCGCCCGGCGCCCTCGCCGACCTCGTCGAGACCGAAGGGGTCACCCTCGCTGCTGGCGTACCGACGATCTGGATGGGCGTGCTCCCGGAACTCGAGGGCCGCGACCTCTCTGCCCTCCGCGCCATTCCGTGCGGAGGCTCAGCTGTACCCCGCGCCCTCTCGGAGGGTTACCGCAAGATGACGGGCCTGCCCCTGCTGCAGGCATGGGGCATGACCGAGACCAGCCCGCTGGCAGCGGTCTGCCAGATCAAGTCGACCCTCGACCACCTGGACGACGATGCCAAGGCCGAACTACGAACCACGGTCGGGCTGGCAACACCGGGGGTTGACTTCCGCATCGCCGATGCCGAAACGGGCGAGGAGGTCGCCTGGGACGGCGAGTCCAGAGGTGAACTGCAGGTCCGAGGGCCGTGGGTAGCCCGCACGTACTACAACGACGACCGTTCAGCCGACTCGTTCACCGACGATGGCTGGCTCAGGACCGGCGACGTGGCTACAGCAGACTCTGAGGGCTACATCCGTCTGGTGGACCGAACGAAGGACCTCATCAAGTCTGGCGGAGAGTGGATCAGCTCGGTCGAGCTGGAGAACGAGATCATGGCGCACCCCGACGTGACCGAGGCGGCCGTGATCGGTATTGCGTCCACCAAGTGGGGTGAACGGGCCATGGCATGTGTGGTGACCGCCGAGGGTGCAACCCTCAGCGCCGACGAGATCCTCGCCTGGCTGGACGGACGGGTGGTCAAGTGGTGGATGCCCGACAGGGTCGAGTTCATCGACGAGGTGCCCAAGACCTCTGTGGGCAAGTTCGCCAAGAAGACGCTCCGCGACCGCTACGCCGACGTGCTGGTGGACTGAGATCGGGCCAATACCCAGACGAGTCCGGGCTGGGAGTTGAGGCCGGGATGGTTGGCTCGGGCCCCGGACCGTGCCATGATCAGCCCGGCGCGGCCACTGAAACCTGTGAACCGCGCAGCAACTCTCAAGAACAAGCCAAGCACCGATAAAGGGGACCCCAATGGAACTGTTCAGCGACTGGATGGGCATTGCCGGAGGTGGACAGGCCGTGGGCCGGTTCGCCCACTACCTGGGCGGAATCACCTGGATAGGCCTCCTCTACTTCTTCAACTTCATCCAGGGCTCTGCCTTCGGCGAAATGGGCGAGGCCGCCCGGGGTGAGGCCCTCCGCAAGATCACATGGCGCACGCTGTGGTGGTTCCGCTGGGCGGCAGCCCTCACCTGGGTGTCGGGTATCTGGATCCTGGCCCACCAGGAGGTCCTGTCGAGCACCACCTACTGGCAGTCCGCAGCAGGAATGGGAATCCTCTTCGGTGCCCTGCTCGGCACGACCATGGCAGCCAACGTCTGGATGGTCATCTGGCCGGCACAACAGATCGTTATCGGCTCGTCGGTGACAGTGGCCGACGGCGGCGAAGCCGACCCGGCAGCACCTGCCGCCGCCAAGCGGGCAGGTCGGGCCAGCCGGGTCAACACCCTGTTCTCCATCCCCCTAATCTTCATGATGATGTGGCCGAGCCACTTCGGTGGTCCCAACTTCGGTACTCCCGACTCGGGTTCACGGATTGTGCTCTGGATCGTGTTCGCCGTCATCTGGATCGCCATGGAACTCTCGGCACTCGGCAAGGTGGGCGGTTACGACGGTGTCCTGAACCGGATTGCCCTCGACAAGCACACCGACACCATCAAGTACGGCTTCGCGATCACCGTGGTGCTCTACCTGCTCTTCGAGATCCTGGGCTGAGCAGCCACAACACTCATCCTCACGCTGCGACCCGTCCTTCCTGGGCGGGTCGCTCCGCGTCCGGGGAACCCGCGTCCGATAGTGAAACTCAGCCCACCAGCAACCGGGCCTCCATGCCGCCCTCACGGTGCCCGGGGATGTCGCAGTAGAGGATGTAGCGGCCGGCATCCAGGTCAATAGTGCCGACGGCGGTTGACCCACCGCTCACCTCCAGACGGAGGCGGTCCTCGTGGTCCTCGACGACCAGCGAGTGTCCCTGCATTCCATCGAGCACGTACTGAATTGTTATCTCGCCGGCTTCGGCCCCGTACTGGTCCGAGCCGAAGTCCAACGTGTCCAGAGCGACCACCCGAAGCATCCCGTCCACAGGTGCTGGCAGCGGAGTTACAGCACCACCGCAGGCCGCTGCCACTCCGACAAGCAGGAGCACGGAAGCCACTCGGCGCCAGATGGAGTTCGGTGTGTCTCTCATTGGCGGCGAGGCTACCGATGGAAGGCGCCCGTTGGGATCAGCAATGGGCGATGATGTGTCCATGACAGAGGCCACCAACAGCGGCAACGGGAAGGTCGCTCTGCTCGCAAACCCTGCGGCGCACTCCGGAACGGCCACCCGCAATCTCGACAAAGTGCGGGACCTTCTCCGGGAACGCTGCATCACCGTCGAACTACTGGCAGCGGACTCCACCGCCGAGAGCATCCGGGCCGTAGCCGGATCCACTGCCGGGCGGGTCCTCGTCATGGGTGGGGACGGGACAATCCACCTGGCTGCCTCTGTCCTGGCCGACACCGACCGGGTTCTCGGGATTCTTCCCAGCGGCACTGGAGACGACGCCGCCAGGGCACTGGGACTTGCCGACCGCGACCTGGCCCTGCAGATTGACCGGGCCCTCTCCGAACCGGTGCCCGTCAACCTCATCACCGGCGCAGAACGCCCGGTCGTCACCAGCCTCATTTCCGGATTCCCGGTTGCCGTGAACAGTCGGGCCAACGCAATGCGCTTCCCTCGCGGTGCCTCCCGCTACACGATCGCGACGCTCCTCGAGATTCCGAGGATGGTCGCCGCCACCTACCGGCTCACGCTCGACGGCGAGGCGACCGAACTGACAGCGGCGGTAGTAGTCGTTGCCAATACGGCGTGGTTCGGGGGAGGCATGGAGATATGCCCCGGCGCCGACCCGACCGACGGCCTCATGGACATCTGCGTCGTCGGAGATGTGAGTCGGATTGAGCTGCTCCAGTCCTTCCGAATGGTCGACACCGGTGCCCACGTGAACCACCCGGGTGTGTCGATGTTCAGGGCTGCAGAAGTCTCGCTGGAGTTGCTCGAGGACCCCGGGGGTACCGGCGCCGCCAGAGACCTGCGGGCCGACGGTGAGGCCATGGGTGCCATTCCTCCCGGCGGCCACACGACTGTTCGGGCAGACCAGTCGTGGCTTCTCGTTGCCGGAGCCTCAACCTGAGGCCGGCTCCGCGGCTAGTGTCAGCCCGCATGAACGACACCACTGGCATGCACAGCATCGAGATCACCTACTGCGTTCCCTGAGACTATTCACCTCGCGCCGTGAGCGCGGTCAGGGACCTCCTCTCCAACTACCAGCACGTCATCAGCGACCTTCGCCTGGTCACCGGGTCCAAGGGCGTCTACGACGTACGGGTCGACGGTGAGCTCGTCTATTCGAAGGACAAAACCGACCGCCATGCCGAAGACGGCGAGGTACTCGAGATCTTCAGGGGAATCGTGGGGCCCGACGTCGCCCTCTTTGGCACATAGAGGCACATCGAGACGCCCAGAGGCATAAGAACACGGTCCCCGGACCCGACAAACCGGCCCTCCGGAGAATACTCAGGGCGGCTCCAGGGGCCTAGACTCACCGGATGGGCCGGTGAATTGCCCGAAGACCATTTCTACACGCCAGCCCCAGACCAGGAGCACCACAATGAGCCTCGACGGAACACAGACACACGAAAACCTGAAGGCCGCCTTCGCAGGTGAGTCGCAGGCCAACCGCCGCTACCTCTACTTCGCCAAGGTGGCCGATATCGAGGGCTACCCCGATGTGGCCGGCAACTTCCGCGACACCGCCGACGGCGAGACAGGTCACGCCCACGGCCACCTCGACTACATCAAGGGTGTAGGCGATCCGGCCACTGGCCTCCCGATCGGCGACACCCAGGAAAACCTGGCTGCAGCCGTGGCAGGCGAGACCCACGAGTACACCGACATGTACCCGGGCATGGCGAGGACGGCCCGCGACGAGGGCTTTGATGAGATCGCCGACTGGTTCGAGACCCTCGCAAAGGCCGAGAAGGCCCACGCAGGTCGCTTCCAGTCGATGCTCGACTCGATCAGCTGAGCCCGGCAGCCGTCCTGACGGCAGCTCCAGTTGTAGGCCCTGCCACCGGCTTCCTGTGTCGGCCCGAAGGTTCCCTGTGACGGAATCCGACCACGGCTCCATTTCGTGCTCCCCGACTACCGGGCTCACATACGACCCGTCTGACGACCTCTACTGGGACCCGGCCGCCCTCAAGGGGGAGATCGACCGCACGTTTGAGATCTGCCACGGATGTCGGATGTGCTTCAAATACTGCGACAGCTTCCCGTCGCTCTTCTCATTCCTCGATGAACGCCACGACGGCGACGTGAGGCTGGTCACCGGCGACGAGACGGCCCAGGTGATGGACGCCTGCTTCCAGTGCAAGCTATGTGAGGTGCAGTGCCCCTACACCGTCCGCGACGGGCACAACTTTCAGCTGGACTTCCCGAAGCTGGTCCACAGGTACAGGGCACAACGGACCCGGGCCGGCAGTACGAGCCTGCGTGACCGGGTACTGGGTGATCCGGACCGCACAGCCAGGGCGGCCAGGGCATCCGGCGGGCTGGCCAACACACTCAACTCCAGAAGCCGGCTGCACCGACGCTTTCTGGACCTGCTCCTCGGCATCCACCCCGACAAGGATCTACCACGTTTCGCACGCACCACCTTCACGTCGTGGGCAGAAGACAAGGGCCTCGTCGGCGACGACCCCTCTGAGGGTGAGGTCGTCGTGTTCCCCACCTGCTACGTGGACCACAACGAACCCGAGGTGGGCCACGACACCGTGTCGGTGCTGTCCAGAAACGGCGTTGACGTCACCTGCGAGAAGGGCCTCCAGTGCTGTGGAATGCCGGCATGGGAGTCCGGAGACCTCGAGACACTCCGCAAGAAGGCCAGCATCAACCTGGACCGACTGATGCCCCATGTGGAGGCCGGCAAGTCAGTGGTTGCGATCAACCCGACCTGTTCGATGATGCTGCGCCGCGAATACCCGGAACTGGTCTCCGAGGAGGACCGCCCACGGGCGCAGGACCTGGCGGCGGCCGTGGTCGACCCCAGCGAGTTCCTGTGGTCCATCCGCGACGAGGACCGATTTGACAACCGCTTCGCCAGCACCCCGGTAAACGTCAGCTACCACGCCCCGTGTCACCTTCGCGCCCAGGCAGTGGGCTTCAAGGGGCGCGACCTCCTGCGTCAGATTCCCGATGTCAGGCCCTCCACGACAATGGAATGCTGCGGCCACGACGGCACCTTCGCCATGAAGACCGAGGGCTACGAGGTGTCGGTGAGGATCGGCAGGAAGGCATTTGACGGCATCGCCGCACCTGATGCAGAGGTGTGGGCCACCGACTGCCCGCTGGCGGCCCTCCAGTTCGCCCAGCACGCAGGCCGTCGACCCATGCACCCGATGTCGATCCTGGCGAGGGCATACGAGTCCGACGGATTCCCTACGCCTGTCGGTCAGGGAGACCCCAGATGACCGAGGTGTCGACCATTCGGGAAGGTGGCCACCCCCACCATGTGCGCCGCGAAGAGATCGTCGACTACCAGACCTACGAGGACAACCGTGGCGAGATTCGCAGCGGCGCAATGGCAATCAAGGCACCGCGCCGAATCCACGTTGGCGAGCACCTGACCTTCCTCTTTGAGAACCACGACACGATGCGCTACCAGATACAGGAGATCATGAGGGCCGAGAAGATCGTCCGTGAGGACGCAATCGCCGAGGAACTCGACACCTACAACGGCCTACTCGGTGGAACCGGCCAGCTCGGATGCACCCTCCTGATCGAAATCGACAACGAGGACGAGCGAAGGAGGATGCTCACGGCGTGGCTTGGCCTGCAGGAGCACCTCTATGCATTGGACCACGACGGAAACCGCTCCTACGCAGGATTCGACCCGTCTCAGGTCGGCACCGACCGCCTGTCGGCAGTGCAGTACCTAACGTTTGACCTGTCAACGCCACCTGTCGCCCTCGGCTGCGACTTCCCGGGCATGGTCCTGGAGACGAACCTCGACGAAGCCCAGCGGGTGGCCCTGGCCGACGACCTGGCTGCCACCAGGGGCTGACGACCCGCCGGCGTAACCCACCCAACCAGGGACAACGTCCCCGGCTATCACACCTGGCCCAGGTCAGCCAGATCCGCCAACTTGTCCAGGATCGGCAGCACCACGTCGGCACCGTCGGGCGGCAGCCCGAACACCAGCCTGTCAACCCCCAGAGCACGAGCCTGTTCCACAACAGCACGGTCATGGGGTGCTCCGTACACGCTCACCTCGACCTCGGCTGGATCACGACCCGCCCGCTCGCACTCCTCGTCTCTCGCCGTGAGCCAGGCCGACGGGTTGAACTCGCCGCGACCGGCAATCGGTATCCAGCCGTTCCCGTACCTCACGGCCCTCTTCAGGCCCCCCGGCATGACCCCACCAACGTGGATCGGCGGATGGGGCTTCTGGACCGGCTTGGGGTTCTGGAATATCGGGTCGAAGTCGACCTGTTCGCCGTGGTATTCGGCCTGTTCTGAAGCCCAGATCTCCTTCATGGCCTCAACCCGCTCACGCATCAGCCCGAAGCGCATCTCATGGTCGGTGCCGTGGTTGGCCATCTCCTCAAAGCCCCATCCGGCTCCAACGCCGAACAGGAACCTGCCCCCTGACAGTACGTCGATGCTCGTCACCAACTTGGCGAGATGGATCGGGTCACGCTGGACAACCAGTGCGATACCGGTGGCCAACTTGAGCTCAGTCGTCACCGCCGCCGCTGCGCTGAGGCACACAAAGGGGTCCATGGTGTCGTAATACATCTGTGGCAACACGGGCCCGCCGGGCCAGGGGGCAGTACGGCCCACTGGAATATGGCTGTGCTCTGCCAACCAGAGCGACTCGAATCCACGCTCCTCGAGGGCCACCGCCAACTCTGCAGGGGGGATCGTGTAGGAGCAGGGAAAGATGCTCACTCCGAGTTTCATGATGGTTGACATGATCGCTCCGTTGGTCCCGGTTCGTCGAATGGCCGACCCTAGACCCTGAGGTCGGATACGGCCTCATTCCTCGACTCAACGAGCGCCTCAGCTACTCCATCCCGGCTTGACATGCCGATAACAAGCATTATTATCGCTGGATGGTTGAAGTGGGGACCGGGGTCGACCCGTTACAGCGCGTGGTCTCTGACGAAGCCCCCTCCCCTGCAACAGACGACGCTCCAACGGGCGAGGACCTGACCGAAATCCTTTTGCATGCCGCCGCAGAGGTATTCGCCGAGCAGGGATACGAACGGGCCGGCGTCGCCGAAATTGCCCGGCGAGCCGGGGTAACAACCGGAGCCATCTACAGCCGCTACACCGGCAAGGCCGAGATGCTGCTGGCCGCCGTAGACCTGCACGTACCCGACGAAATCCAGCAACTGCTCCGGTCAGACCACCCCGGGGAGTCGGCCACAGACGTGTTGTCCTCGTTGGGCGCACACCTGATAGACGACCTTCCCAGGGGTTACGGCCTCTTCCTCGAAGCCATCGTGGCGGGCCGACGTGACCCCGAGTTGGCCGCAGCCATCCGCAGACGCGTCGAGGACGAAGACGCCAGACTGGCAAAGCTCGTCGACGAGGCAACCACAGACGGGGTCTTCGACCCCGACCTGGACCGGTTCGCAACCGTCCGCCTCGCACACGCCATCGGCTTCGGAATGACCCTCACCCGCGTAATGGGCCTTGAGCTACCCGAGTCCGAAACGTGGACAACGGTCATAGACAGGGTCATCGAAGCCCTGGCGGTTCCGGCCAACCAGCAGAGCTCACCCACTGACCAGGCCAACCCACCACTGGGCATCCCCCTACAAACAGGAGATTCAAAATGACCACGACCGAAAACCCCCTGAGCAGGGCATTCGATCTCGAGACCTACGCAAACGACCCGGACCGCATTGCCGAGTACTCGGTCTGGAATCAGGACGTGACCAGCGTGATCCACACAGTGGAGGACAACGCCGACGCCATCTTCACCTGGAACTACGACAAGGGCGAGCGGGCAGCGCTCGACAAGCTCTACGAGAAGGCCAAGACATCACAGTGGAACGGCCAGACCGACCTGGACTGGTCCATCGACGTCGACCCCTACAAGACCCTCACCCCGGCAGACCCCCTCGAGGTGGAGTACTTCGCGGAGAACCCGGAGTCGCCGCTCCACAAGTTCAACGACGCCGAATGGGCGGAGGTCGGTGTCGAGTCTCTCAACTGGAGCCTTGCCCAGTTCATGCACGGCGAGCAGGGGGCCCTTCTCTGCACCGCCAAGATCGTCGAGACAGTCCCCTGGATAGACGCCAAGTACTACGCCGCCACCCAGGTAGTTGACGAGGCCCGACACGTAGAGGTGTTCGCCCAGTACCTGGACACCAAGCTGGACGGAATCAAGTATCCGTGCAACACCCACCTGGGCCTGCTATTGGACGACATCCTCAACGACAGCCGCTGGGACATGACCTATCTCGGGATGCAGATCATGGTCGAGGGCCTCGCCCTTGCAGCATTTGGCTTCATGCATCAGACAATCGAGGAACCCCTCCTCAAGAAGCTGCTCCGCTACGTGATGAGCGACGAGGCCCGCCATGTGGCCTTCGGGGTGATCAGCCTCCAGGAGGTGTACCAGCAGCTGACAGTTGCCGAGCTGCGGGACCGCCAGGAGTTCGCGTTCGAGGCAGCCCTGCGGATGCGTGACCGCTTCATGCGCCAGGAGATGTGGGAGCGCTTCGGCGTAGACGTAAAGGACATGGTCAAGTTCCAACTCGGCATGCCCGACGAGCTGCGTATCTTCCAGAGGCTGCTGTTCTCAAAGATCGTCCCCAACTGCAAGAAACTGGGCCTATTGGATGCCGGCGACGGCTGGCTGCGTGACCGCTTCACCGACATCGGCGTAATCGAGTTCGAGAACTGGATCGACACCGGCGAGGAGTACGCCGACCTGGACGAGGTGGCAAAGGACAGGGAAGCCGCTGCTGCCAGCTAGTCCCCGGCCGACAGGTGGTGCCTGATGACCTCGTCGATCACGAACCTCAGGAACTTCTCTGAGAACACAGGGTCGATACCGGCAGCCTCGGCCATGCCCCGCATTCGTTCGACCTGCTCGGCCTCCCGCTCGGGGTCAGCCGGCGGCAGACCGGCCTCGGCCTTGTGGACACCCACCTGGCGGGTAACCCTGAAGCGCTCAGCCAGAAGGTGGATCATGGCTGCGTCGATGTTGTCGATGCTGGCCCGGAACTCAGCCAGCACCTGATCCTCGCCTGAACTGCCTGCCATGTCGTTTTCCTCTCGTGGAGACTCCAGCAGAGATGCCAGCAGCGTAGGCGCACAAGCCCATGCTCCAGCGCTGGTATCCAGCCGACCGGCGGCTACTAGTCTCCACTGACCTGTCACAACCAGTAAGGACAACCAATGGAGATTCCGCTCACCGTCGCCGATCACCTGCGGCGTGCCGAGATCGTCTACGGCGACCGCATCGCCATCATCGACGAGCCGGAACAACCCGCAGCGCCGCTGACCAACCTCACATACCGACGCACCGCCGACCTGGCACGTTCGATGGCCGTAGGGCTCGATGACCTGAGCCTGGAACAGGGCGCCCGGGTCGCGATGGTCTCCCACAACACAGCCCGCCTGCTCGTGTTTCTCTTCGGAACAAGCGCCTTCGGACGGGTTGGAGTTCCGATCAACTTCAGGCTGAACCGCGAAGAAGTGCAGTTCATAGTCGACCACTCCGGCGCCGAGGTCCTGATCATGGACCCGGAACTCGAGGCGGATCTGGGCGATATCAGGGTTAAGCACCGGCTAATAGCCGGCGAGGAGTCCGACGCTCTCTTCAACCGCGGCATGCGCGAGGGAGCCGAACCCCGCCCATGGACACCCGACGAGGCGGCAACGGCAACCATCAACTACACCAGCGGCACCACAGCCCGCCCCAAGGGTGTGGAGATGACCCACCGCAACCTCTGGCTGAACGCAGCCGTGTTCGGCTGGCATACCGGGGTAGACGACCGGGACGTCTACCTCCACACACTGCCGATGTTCCACTGCAACGGCTGGGGTATGCCATATGCGGTAACGGCAATGGGCGGCCAGCACATTGTCCTGCGCAAGGTGGATGGGCCCGAGATACTGCGCCGGATCGACCAGCACGGCGTGACGCTCCTGTGCGGAGCTCCAGCGGTGATCTCCACCGTCCTGGATGCGGCGGCTGACTGGGAAGGTCCGATTCCAGGCTCGGGAACCATGCGGATCGTCGTTGCCGGCGCACCACCACCCACCAGAACCATCGAAAGGGTTGAAACCGAGCTGGGCTGGGAGTTCATTCAGATCTACGGCCTCACCGAAACCGCTCCCCTCCTGACCATGAACAGGAACCGCTCCGAGTGGGACCACATGGATGCCGGCGAGCGGGCCTCAATGCTGTCGCGCGCCGGAGCCCCGGCGCTCGGAGTGAGCATCGACACGGCGCCCGATGGCGAGCTCCTCACCTGTACGAACCATGTGCTCAAGAGCTACTGGGACCAACCTGAGGAGACCGCCGCAGCCCTGGCAGATGGCTGGTTCCACACCGGAGACGGTGCGGTGATAGGGGAAGACAACTATGTCACCATCACCGACCGGAAAAAGGACGTGATTATCTCAGGCGGTGAGAACGTGTCGTCCATCGAGGTCGAGGACTGTCTCTTCTCGCATCCTGCTGTCGCCGAGGTGGCGGTCATCGGGGTTCCAGACGAGAAGTGGGGCGAGACCATCAAGGCCCTGGTCGTCCTGGGAGGTTCCGGGGATTCAGGGGAGCAGGGCGCCGACCTCCCCGGCGAACAGGACCTGATCAGCCACTGTCGCGACAGGCTGGCACACTTCAAGTGCCCGACATCAGTTGAATTCCGCGATGAACTGGCGCGCACCGCTACCGGAAAACTCCAGAAATTCAAGCTCCGGGCCCCCTACTGGGAGAGCATGGCAAAGCAGGTGAACTAGGAGTGTGAACCAGTAGTGCCAGATCGGCCCGATAGAAGGATCGGGAAGTGTGAGACAGAAATTGTGAGACCGACAGAAGCGGAGCAGGCCATGTCAACAGGGTCTGAGCGACTGGCCATGTGGGCCGCAAAAGCTGCACTCGCAGCATGTCTCCTCGCCGGCCTGCTGTTTCCCGAGATCCCGGGGGTGGCGGGAAAGGGATGGCCTGAACGCGCAGTCGGCTACCCGCTGTCGGCTCTCATTGTGCCCATTGTCTGGTGGATAACGCGTCGCCGTCGGCTTCCCGACACCGCCTCAACGGACAGTGCCTCGCCCTCCACCTACCCCTACCTGGGTGACGCCCTGCTCGTTACCCCTTTCGTCCTGGACCTTGCCGGCAACCTCATGAACCTCTACGACACCTTCGAGCAGTTCGACGACATCCTCCACTTCGTGAACTGGACCTTCCTAGTGGCCGCCCTGGTCCTGTTTCTGAGGTCGGCCCGGCTCGCCCGCTGGAACCTCGTGCTCCTCGGCTCTGGATTCGGCGCACTGGCAATCGTTGCGTGGGAGGGGGTCGAGTGGATCATCCAGGAGATGGGCACCACAGGCCTTCAACTCACCTACGACGACACAATTGGTGATCTGCTGCTCTCCTCGTCAGGCGGGGTTGTCGGAGCAGCTCTGGCTGCGCTGGCCCTGACACGCCGGGGATCTAGCGACCAACTCTCGGGCTGATCTCCGATTGACCTTCCGGCTAGGTTGCCAAGTCCGCGAGCGGCACGCCCTCGAAGAACCTTCTGGGGTTGTCGACCACGAGCATGTCGATCTGCTCGTCGGTCACGCCCTGGTCGTGCAACATCGGGACTATCTCACGGTCGAAGCGGGTTGGGTCGAACATGTCGCCCGCACGTTCGACGAGTGCCGGGGGGAAGGGTTCACCCCTCCAGCACCAGACGGAGTCGTGGCTGACGACAACCCGGTCACCGGCCCCCTGCTCGAGCAGGCGGACCAGCGAGGCCACCCTGTCGACATCGGGCATGAGCGTTCCGATGCCGAACCTGTCAAAGCCCAGGTAGCTACCTCCTGCGACTATCCCCATGTGGTAGTCGGTATCGGTGGTTCCACACGAGTGCCCGATGATCACCCTGTTCGCCGGCACCCCTGCGGCAGTGAGCACCTGTTGCTGCAGTTCACCCATCGTTCCCCGGTCGGTGTGTGTCGTCACAGGAGTGCTGGTGGCAACCGACGCTGCCGCAGCCGCATCAAACACGATCCGCTCGTAGTCGGTCATCGCCCCCGGCCCGGTCGCACACTTGATGATCCCCGGCCTGACACCGCTGCTATCGACACCGTCTGTCAACTCAGAGATGAACTGATCGGCCATAACGGCGCCGACGTCTTCGAACTGAGCCCTGAAGTGCCAGTAGGCCGTGCCACCCTGCTCCTCCTTGTAGAGGCCGGTCGCGCAGACGATGTTGAAACCGGTCGCCTCGGCCACCTCGACCATCAGATCAACATCGCGCCCCAGGTCAGACGGACACGGATCGAGCATCGAGGAGTAGCCCAGGTCCTGGAGTTGGCTGATGCGCTCCGTGCACAGAGCCACCATCTCGGCCCTGTCGGGACCAGGTCGACTGGAGTGGGCCTCGAAACCCGCATAGCCGATGCTGAGGTGCTCATGCATGAGCGTCCGCCCCAGATCGGCGGTCGGAACAGGACCCGTAACGGTCTGAACAATGCTGGCCCCGGTGGCACCCGGCGTTTCCCCGGAGACATCCATTGGCTCCGCTGGATCAACAGGCATGGCCCCATGCTCCCACAGTGGCTGCATGGACCAGTTCCCAGAGACAGAAGCACTGCGACGAGAACCTGAGGGCATCGCTACCCCCCCCGCCGGGTTGCCAGTGTGACATCGGGCATCTAGCGTGGATGCCCGCTGCCCAACGATGGGCGGCCATCCGCGCACCTCGTCCTACCCGGACAGACTGCACGGATGATCAATCAGATTGAATCGAAAGACGAATCGGAGGGGTTCATATGCAGAAGAGCAAGCTCGTAAGGCTGCTTGCACTGTTCCTGTCGATTGGTGTCATTGCCGCCGCGTGCGGTAGCGATGACAGCGACGACGCACCGGCCGCACCGGCCACGACAGCAGCTGCAGCCACAACGGCTGCACCAGCCGCAACGGCTGCACCCACGACTGCAGCGGCCGCACCGGCCACCACGGCCGCAGAGGTCGAGGTTGTGCAGGGTGGAAGCCTGCTCGACGCCGTTCAGGCGCGTGGCACGCTCATGTGTGGTGTGAGTGGTAGCGCTGTGGCGTTCTCAGAGACCCAGGCCGACGGTTCGGTCACCGGTTTCGACGCCGACTACTGCCGTGCAGTGGCAGCAGCCGTCCTCGGTGACGCCGACGCCGTCATGTTCATGGCGTTGACAGCAGCAGAACGTTTCACGGCAGTTCAGACTGGCGACGTCGACGTGCTCATGCGCAACTCGACCTGGACCCAGAGCCGTGACACCGACGTGGGCATGGACTTCGGTCCCACGACCTACTACGACGGCCAGCAGTTGATGGGCCGTGTCTCCGACGGGTTCTCCGGTACCTCAGGTATCGCCGACCTCGAAGGCGCAGTCGTGTGCACCAACGCTGGTACCACAACCGAGAAGAACATCGCAGAGGCGACCGAACTGGCTGGCGTGAACATCACGCTCAACTCGTTCGAGACCGGTGACGAGGTCTGGCAGCAGTTCCTCGACGGCGCATGTGACATCTCCACCACCGATGGTTCCGCTCTGGTAGGCCGCAAAGTTAAGCAGCAGCCTGCCGACGAAGAGTGGGTCATCTTCCCGCCGACGCCCATCTCCAAGGAGCCCCTCGGCCCGGTTTACGGCCAGAACGACTCCGCATGGGCTGACGCCGTCAACTGGACCGTGTACGCCACGATCATCGCCGACGAGTACGGCGTCAACCAGGCAAACGTCGACAACTGGCTCAGCGAGCCGGGCGAGGTCGGCCGCCTCCTGGGTGGTGACGGTGAGTTGCAGACCACAATGGGGCTGAGCGCAGATGCGTTCTACAACGTCATCAAGCAGGTCGGCAACTACAGCGACATCTACAACTCCAACCTGAACCCCGTGGGCCTCGTCCGCGAGGGTTCAGCTAACGCCAACTGGAAGGAAGGCGGCCTCATCTACTCACCGCCTGCACGCTAAGCGAGCAGTTGGGAAGTTAGATGGGTAACCAGGCAACAGTTACCGAGTAGCAGTTACCTGAGATACGCGTGATAGTCCCGCTGTCGGGGGGGTGCATGGCACCTCCTGACAGCGGGACCTTCCGCATACCGGGCCGGTTGCCCGCCCTGCGGCACAATTCCGGAAGAGCCGGCGCCGTGCATGTAGTTTCCAACCGGTTCTGATCAGCAACCCGAACTCTCGCCCAGAAACCACTACCTTCCGAGAAACATGACCGCACCCACCAACCAGGCCTCAAGTACCCATGAAGCGGTATCGCAACGCGTACCACTTTGGCGGGACGCTGTGGTCGTCAAATGGATGACACAGGTCACGCTCCTCACCCTCGTACTGGCGACACTCTGGTTCCTGGCCAGTCAAGCAGGCGACAACCTGTCGGCCCGCGACATAGATATCGGTTTCGACTTCCTAGAACGACCACCCGACATCCAACTCAGTGAGGGCATCGACACCCACCCCGCAACCGGCGGCCGTGCGCTCTGGGTTGGAATGGTCAACACCCTGCGCATGGCCGGGGCCGGAATCATCTTTGCAACGCTCCTGGGCGTAGTAGTCGGCCTCTCAAGGCTCTCCAACAACTGGCTCATCCAGCGCCTTGGAACAATCTGGGTTGAAACCCTGCGAAATGTCCCGCTGCTGGTCCAAATCATCTTCTACTCATCGGTCCTCTCGACCCTTCCCAGAGTCGGTCTGGACACCGGACCGATCAATGGCTGGCTCCACATCTCAAATAAAGGCCTCTCAATACCCCGCATCTTCATTGCCGATGGCTTCTACCAGTGGGCCGTGGTGGTGCTCCTCGGCGCGATCGGTGCTCGCTACGTCCACAAGAGGCGTGTCCACCTCCACGATGAGACCGGTGCCAACACCTCACCAATCCTGTGGGCACTCGGAACCATCGTGGTATTTGCCATCGTGGGGCTGTTCATCCACCCAGCCTTCAGTTTCATAGGTCCGATCATGGGTGCAATTGCAGGTCTGTTGGACAGCCTCCCGGTGATCCTCCCCCAAGTCGTGCTCTCTGCCGCTGCAATCTTTTTCGCTGCCCGCTGGATCCGAGGGTTTCTGGTTGACAGGCGCAGTGCTGTGGGCCACCTCGCTCTGTCCGACGACGACTACTTCAGGATCGTCTTTGCAGCCACCGCCGCCCTAATCGCTGTTGCCATCTTGAGTATGTGGTCGGGATTCTCCTCATGGCTCATCAACAGCGGCACAGATCTCTTTGAGGTGATCGAGGACAAGTTCAACGCGGATGGTGCTGCCAGACCATTCGATGCAATGAGACCCGACATCGTTAAGCCCGGCAAGTTTGCCAACTACGGAACCAGTGGCCTGACTATCACTATCGGCTTTGCTGCCGTGTTCTTCGGTGTGGTCTTCTACACATCGGCATTTGTCGGTGAAATCGTCCGCGGGGGCATTCTGGCGGTCCCGAAGGGGCAGATCGAAGCTGCCAGCGCCGTCGGCCTTTCCCGAGCACAGTCGCTGCGTCACATTGTCTTGCCCCAAGCCTTCCGCATAATCCTTCCACCTCTTGGGAACCAGTACCTAAACCTGACCAAGAACACTTCTTTGGCAATCGCCGTTGGCTATAGCGACATTGTCCAGGTCGGCCAGACCGTCTACAACCAGACTGGCAAGACTCTGCCAGTAGTGGCGATCTGGATGCTGTTCTACCTCGCCTGCTCGCTGACAATCTCGGTGATAGTCAACTACTACAACGTTCGGCTGAAGTTGGTGGAGCGATGAGTGAGTACGGCGCTGATACACCCACCATCGGTGATGTTCCAAGAATTGTTACACCCCCCGTAGAACCACACCTGCCTCCTCGACAGTGGCTCGCAAAGAACCTGTTCCCCAGCAAGCTCAACACGCTGTTGACCATTGTCGCCAGCTTGGTGATCCTCGCCATCGTCCGAGGTCTCCTTGGGTTCATCTTCAACCCAATCCGTCAGTGGAACGCCACGGCGGTGAACCTGCGCCTCATGATGACCCATGCGTATCCGGCGGACCAGTACGTCCGGGTCTGGGTTTCCGTGGCTGTCTTCTTGGTCCTGACAAGCCTCTCCCTGGTCGTGTGGCGTGTTGGATTCCGAATTCTGCTCCGCAAGCTCGCCAAGCAGGTCATTGCAGGTGGCGTGTTTGGCCTCCTTGTTTCAGTGTTGGCACCCTTCAGCACTAATGCGACGCTTATCTGGTTAGCGGTGAGTGCCGGTGTCTTGGCTATCGGACTCGGCCTTTTGCGAGCGCCCGAAGAGGCCACAATCAGCTCGCTCACCCTCGTGGTCGGTGCCAGTTCGCTTGCCGCCGCGTCCCTCTGGCTGATCCCCTACGGACGCCACAGCTTCGTCCCTGACAGGACTCCAAGGATCCTTGCAGAACCAGGAACCGTGGCTATCACGACCAAGTTGCCCTGGACGATCATGTTGGTGATCGCCGTAGCCACCTACGCCGTCGGCCGCATGCTCAGGGACCGTATTCCCACCAAGCAGGCCCAGACGGTCCTACTTTTGACCTGGTTCCTGGCTCCACTTGCCCTCATCTACCTTGTGCTGCGCGATCCTGACTTCGACATGGCCCACGTAGTCTCCACGGATATCCCAATCTTCTTGGTGTTCGCTGCGTTGGGTTCTGCCACCCTCTTTTGGTTAACCAGGCCCAACACAGGCGAAATTGGCCGAATCATCGCGATGATAATCCTATTCCTGGGCTTCGGGTCCTTCCTGACTCCGATGCGAATGGTCATCCGCATACTCCTGATCCTTCTAGCGATGTTCTCCCTAGCCGCTCCTACATTCAGTGGTGACCGCCAGACGAGGCGCCGCTACGCCACGACTTGGACAGTGGTGACCCTGTTCCTTTGTTGGCTGATAACGGCAATCAATACACCCTCCACCGTTGACGTTCCCGGAGAGTTCTTCATGGGAGGCTTCTCACTAACGCTTCTCGTGGCCTTCTTCACCCTCATCATCTCCTTCCCACTCGGCGTCGTACTGGCCTTGGCCCGAACCTCGACCATGCCTGTCTTCCGTCTGCTGGCCACCACATTTATTGAATTCGTGCGGGGCATTCCGCTTATCACGATCCTCATCTTCTTCAGTGTCATGGTCCCCCTCTTCCTGCCCGATGGAATGGACCTGCCAGAGCTCACGGCTGTCACGATCGGCTACGCCCTGTTCGCCTCCGCCTATCTGGCCGAGAACGTTCGTGGCGGCCTCCAGTCAGTCACACGTGGACAGCACGAAGCTGCAGAGGCAGTTGGTATGACCACTTCCCAAAAGACGGTCTTTATCGTCCTCCCCCAGGCTCTGCGTGTAGCGATTCCGCCCCTAGTTGGCCAGGTGATCGCAACGTTCAAAGAGACTTCGCTGCTTTACATCATCGGCCTCTACGACCTTTTGTTCGTGGCCAAGGCACTGGTACCCAACCAGACTGAGTTCATGGGCAGCACCAGAGAAAACCTGCTGTTCGTCTCGGTTATCTACTGGATAATCGCCTACAACTTGTCCAAGGCCAGCCAACGTCTGGAGCGACGTGTGGGGCTTGGTGAACGATGATCACAACATGGCTTCTCAGACAGGAGGACAGGACACCATGAACGACATGGATACCGATGCCAGAACAGATGCAGAACCCCCGGCTCGCTCTGAACGCGATCTGAGCAACGCCGCAGACATGATCGTCTGCGAGGAGATCTGTAAGTGGTACGGGGACTTTCAGGCACTTGAGGGCGTCTCAGCGACTATCAAGGAACAGGAGGTCGTTGTCGTACTGGGACCATCGGGCTCTGGTAAGTCCACCTGGATCCGATGCATCAACCGGCTCGAACAGCATCAGGAGGGCAGAATCGTAGTCGACGGTGTTGAGTTGACCAATGACCTAAGAAACATCGAAAAGGTCCGTTCTGAAGTTG
>Ga0208894_1000067_pt1 | contig 93963 bp, 93 predicted proteins | sample ETNtaG_12_FD_185752 | JGI IMG/M metagenome (GOLD analysis project Ga0208894, IMG submission 185752) | Marine microbial and viral communities from oxygen minimum zone, Eastern Pacific Ocean - ETNP201306SV49 (SPAdes) (version 2) | ecosystem: Environmental > Aquatic > Marine > Oceanic ...
GGTAGGTCTCTTCTTAACAAGGATAATCCAGACAAGATAATTGTTTCATATTGGAATTTCTTTTTTATTCCATTGTATATATTTTTACTTGGCTCGGTCAGAAAAGGTGATAGATATGTTTTATTCCACAATGTTGTTTCTCATGAAAACAGAATATTCGAGAAGTTTTTTCTGAGATATTTTCTTAATAAGATTGATCATTGCATTGTTATGAATGATTATAATAAAGGATTGATTAGAAAAATGAATCCTAGAGTTAACATTATTAATAATCTTCATCCTATATATGATATTCCTCAATCAAACACTCCAAATAATTTGCATAGAAAAAATTTAGAAATAGAGGAAAAGAAAACTATACTATTTTTTGGACTTATTAGAAAATATAAAGGATTGGATCTCTTAATTAAAGCGGTTGCATTAAGTAAAGACAAAGTTGAAAACCTTAAAGTTTTAGTAGTTGGAGAGAGTTATGAATCTTTAAAGCCATATTATCAAATGATTGAACAGCTTGGTATAGGTAGTCATTTCATCTTTATTAATAGATTTGTTAATAAAGATAATATTGAAAAGTATTTCCTATCTTCAGACTTAGTAGTTCTTCCTTACAAATCTGCATCTCAAAGCGGAGTTCTTTCTCTTGCATACAATTTTAATCGACCTGTTATTGTAACAGATGTTGGAGGATTATCTGATTATGTATCAGACGACAGATCTGGATTTATTGTTGCGCCAAATCCAGAAAACATCAGCGATAAAATTAATATATTTTTTAATAGAAACTTATTTAACAGAATGAGCGATTTTATTAAAGACTATAAAAATAAATTTTCATGGAAATTATTTGAAGAAAGATTGAATCTCTATGAATAGCACTGATATATCAGATCCAAAAGTCTATCTTATTGTTCTTAATTGGAACGATAAAGAAATAAGTAAGAAATGTTTGTCTTCTATTGAAAAAGTTTCATATTCGAATTATGAGGTTCTAATTGTTGATAATAACTCTCAAGATGGATCAGTTGAATTTTTTAAAGAGCATTTTCCTCAATATGATATTTTGGCTTTAGATAAGAATTTAAAGTATGCTGGAGGAAATAATGCGGCAGTCGATTATTTGAAACCAGAAGAAGAGGATTTTTTAGTTTTTATTAATAATGATACCATAGTAAGCTCAGATTTCCTTGATCATTTAGTGGTTCCATTCTTAAATGATACAAATTGTATTATCACAGTTCCCAAAATTCTTTTTGCAATGGATATTAATAAGATATGGTATGCAGGTGGAGTAGTGAGCATGTGGAAAGGATCAATAGACCATATAGGTATACGCAATTTTGACGGACCAAAGTATTCATTTATGATGGAGACTGACTATGCTACAGGTTGCTGTTTTTGTATTAAATATGACGACTTCAGAAGATTAAAATATTTTGATACTACATTTGACATGTATTGCGAGGATGTAGATTTGAGCATAAGAGCTAAAAAAATGAATCGTAAAATTGTTTATAGCCCGAAATCGATTATATTACACAGCGTATCTCAATCATTAGGAGAAAATTCACTTAAAAAAATACAGAATAAGTTATTAGGACAAGTAAAACTATTTTGGAAACATGCATCAGGTTTACAGATAATAACGTTAACTTTTCATTGGTTATTATTTTATTTACCAATAGGATTTTTAAAATTGATTTATTTTAAATTGAGAGAGAGAAATGGAACAGAATAGCTTAGGTAAGAAAGTCGCTAGCGAAGCTATTACATCATTTGGAGGAATGAGTACAGGATCAGTGTTTCGTTATTTATTCTCAATTTTTATGGCAAGATGGTTGGGTCCTCAGATGTTAGGTTTATACTCTCTTGGTAATGCGTTCACTCGTATTGGAGAAATATTTGCTATAATGGGTCTAGATAATGGAGTGCTTAGATTCGTTAGTCGAGAAGATGAAGATAGCATAAATGCTAAAGATAGTATCTACTCATCTCTAAAGATGGGATTAACATCAAGTATTTTATTTGCTATTATTTTATATTTTTCTGCAGAATGGATTGTATTGAATTTTCTAAAAGAAGATCCATTTTTAATTAATATTATCAAGTTCTATGCTTTCACATTACCATTTACAGTAACGACGTTAATTGCATCATTTGCTACACAAGGATTTAAAGTATTAAAGTACAAAATTTTTGTTAATCATATTGTCAATCCTTCAGTACTACTATTTTCTATGATTATTTCTTATCTAACATTTGGTGCAAAGATAGCTATTCTAATCCCTACATTTTTGTCTGCAATTATTGGCATGATCTCTATACTAATTTTTCTAAAGAGATTTATAGCGATAGATTTCAAAAAAATTATTTCTACTCCATTTAATCTGGAAATTCTAAGATTTTCTATACCACTTATGTTTGTTTCAGCAATTGGAATTATTATGCACTGGATAGATGTTCTGATGCTCGGTATTTTTGCTGATGCAAGCGCAGTAGGAATGTACCACCCTATTGAAAGAACTGCTGGTCTTATTAGAATGATACTATTTGCATTTGCAGGTATCTTTGCACCACTTTTCTCTCAATATTTTTATCAGAATAATTCAGAGAAGATGAAAGAAATATACCAATTATCAACCAAATGGATACTTGCATCTTCACTCCCTTTATTTATTTTCTTAATACTATTTTCGAGTCAAATGTTAATGTTATTTGGAAGTGAGTTTGATAATAGTTTGGCATTAAGAATTTTAGCAACTGGAATAATGATTCAAGCTTTCTTTGGTCTAGGATCTTCATCGCTGACCATGAGTGGCTTTTCAAATGTAAATTTATTCAATGTGTTAGTAGCTCTTATTGTTAATATTATTATGAACATTGTCTTGATCCCTCAATATGGAATCATAGGAGCAGCCTCTGCTACTACAATCGCCTTATTCTTTATTAGTTTTTTAAGATTCTTTGAGAACTATTATATGCTCAGTTTAAATGTTTTTTCACTCAAATTATTCAAGCCTTTGTTTGCTGGAGTTTTAACTGCAGGGTCAGCTATCATCTTTCAGAAACATGCCCTAAGTTTTCTCGACTATTCATCATCGATTTTAAATCTAAGCTTATACTTATTATCTGCTATATTCTTCATTTTTATTTTATACTTCTCTTTTTATATCTTATTAAGAGTAGATGAGGAAGACAAAGATATGATTGATAGCCTAAAGCACAAAATATTTAATCAATCATGAATAAATATTTATTGATTATTATCTATTTGCTATGGATTATTTTATTCTTTTATCCAGTAATTTTCTATGACAATATATTTGGGTCAGGAGATACGCTAAATCCTTATTCTGCTAATCATATTTTAGACATATATAAGGAGAAGATAGGTGATTGGCCTTTGTGGCAACCATGGATTTTTTCTGGCATGCCAACCATGGAAGCATTCACTTATATTAATGAATTGTACTTTCCAACTAGAATCATGCTTGGATTAGGCATTTCTGATCTTAGCATTCAATTAATGCATCTAGTATTCTCTGGAGTAGGGATGTATTTATTATTAGAACAATTTAAGATTTCTAGATTAATAGCATTCTCTATAGGACTACTATGGATATTAAATCCTTATCTTATTACAATGATTGTTTTTGGCCATGGGAGTCAAATGATGACTGCAGCTTATATTCCTTGGATATTATATGCTATTAATAGATTAAGATATTCAGTCTCTATAGAATCTGCATTTATGCTTGCTTTATTAATAGGACTTCAATTGCAAAGAGGTCATGTACAAATAGCCTATTATTCTTGTATGTTATCTGGAGCATATTTTTGTTATTCTCTCATTAAACAGAAGCACGATAAAAATAAGTATATTTTATATTTTATGCTTTCATGTGGCTTAGGGTTTTTGCTAGCATCACATATTTATTATCCATCATTAGACTATTTAGGTAATTCAATCAGGGCCGGTGGAGATAATCATTATCAATATGCTACTAATTGGTCTATGCATCCAAAAGAGTTAATCACTTATATTTTTCCTCACTATTATGGCTTTGGTGGATCATCTTATTCTGGTCATATGCCTTTTACTGATTATCCTAATTATATTGGATTTTTTGTAATTTTTTCATCTTTGTTTTCTGTAATTAGGCTCAACAATAAGAAGATTTTTTTTATAAGTATTTTGCTGCTATCTATATTCCTATCTTTTGGAAAATACTTCGATATTCTATACAATTTCTTTTACTCTTTCTTTCCTTATTTTAGCAATTTTCGCGTACCAAGTATGATTTTAATTCTATCAAATTTTATTTTATATATACTTGCAGCTTTTGGTTTGAAGGAGATTATCAGCAGTATATTAAATATAGAGAGATTTAGAAAAATTCCATCAGCAACAATCATAGCTATATTTTTAATCTTATCAATTATTGATATTTATAGAATAGATAAGAATATTATTTCTCCTTCAGATAGCAGTATGCAAAAAACACAAATAGTTTCCAAAGAAAAATTCCATTCATTCTTCAAGGAAGACGAAGCCATTAGATTTTTGAAGAATGATTTAGATTTATATAGAGTTTATTCAGCAGGAGAGTTATTTCAAGACCCTAAATTAAAATTTCATGGAATTCATTCGGTTGGAGGTTACCATCCAGCTAAATTTAGACATTATACAGATCTATTAAGTGAGACTAATAATCTATTATCGATTCCTGTATTGAAATTTCTAAATGTTAAATATTTATTAAGTCCAGTTGAACTAAATCATAGCGAATTTGAACTGTCTTTAAATACAGAATATTATTCTGCATTTGGTAATACAGATTTACATATTTACAGATTAAAGAATAATCTGGGCAGAGCATGGTTTGTAAAAAATATTATCAAAGAAGATCAAAATTTATATAGTTATTTAACAGCCACTGCTTTTGATCCTGAAAATATTGCAGTTGTTAAGGATTTAGATTCTCAATCGTTACCAAAGGGAGAAATTACGCGATTAGATTGGGGTATTCATGAAATCTCTCTAGATGTAAATGTATCTTCGGAACAAGCTTTCCTTGTTTTAAGTGAAGTATATTATCCTGAGCGATGGAAAGCGACAATCGATACTAAAGAGATAAAAATCTATCAAACAAATGGAGTGCTTAGGGGTGTATTGCTAGATAAAGGGAAACATTCTATTATCTTTAAATATGATGACAGTTTATTTAAGTCTCTCCTTATCTTATCAAATATGATGCTTTTTATCATATGTTTTATACTAATAAGACCTTTTCTAATGCGCTTGTTAAAAGGAGATAGCTAGACTAACTTTGCTGTATGATAATAAATAAATTATACTTTCAAGAATCTGAGGTATCATTTTTTGATGCCTTTCTTGCGCAATTACCAATTTTTTTGATATTCTTGGTTTTATATTATTTCATTCTAAGGCCGAATAATAAAAAACAAGAAGATGTAAAAAACCTCCAGAAGAATTTGAAAAAAGGTGACAATATTGTGACTATTGGAGGGATACATGGGAAAATTACTCAAGTAAGAAATAATAAAGTTACTCTTCGTGTATCCAACAATAATGAGCTCACAGTAGATATTGCGGCTATAACTAGATTAAAGAATTCAGAAACAAAAGACTAAGATGGCAGTTCAAGAAGTAGTTACCTATGGTCACAAGGCTTTACGAGAAGTATGTACAGATATAACAGACTTTTCGAATGTGGATGATCTCATTAATAATCTGTTTGATACTATGTATGAATTTGATGGTCTTGGACTAGCATCTAATCAAATTGGAATCAATAAAAGGATGTTTGTAATTGATATAAGCCATATATCTGAATACCGCGATACATCACCAATGGTATTTATGAATGGTAAGATTGAGAAGGGAAGTGGATCTTGTGTAGATTCAGAAGGCTGTCTGTCATTGCCTGAGATTAGGATTAATATTGAAAGATTTGATACAATTACCTATAGCTATATTGATGAAAATTTAGAGAAATGTACTAAAGAATTTTCTGGATTGTTAGCAACTGTTATTCAGCATGAAAATGATCACCTAGATGGAAAATTAATTACAGACTATGCTACACCAGCAGATCTTTTAAAGTATGACAAAGCACTGAAATTAATGAAATCTAATAATGTCAGATAAATCTATAAAAATTATATTTTTTGGTAATACAGATTTCTCCAACCCTGTCTTATTGAAATGTGCCGAAGCATATAATGTTTCTTGTGTAGTGACTAATGAATCAAAAAAAATGGGTCGTGGTCAAAAGTTGATTGATACTCCAGTAAAAACTCTTGCACAAAATGAGAATTTACATGTTCTTGAGTGCAACGATCTTTTAAATGAAGCATTTATCAAGAAGATTGAAAATATAAATCCTGATTTATTTGTTGTTGTTGCTTATAAGATATTACCACAATTACTATTGAGCATACCGAAGTACGGTGCAATCAATCTTCATTCATCTTTGCTTCCAAAATATAGAGGAGCAGCCCCTATCCAAAGAGCAATATTAGATCATGAAGAAGTTACAGGGGTATCTACTTTCTTGATTGAACCAAAGGTAGATACAGGAAAAATTTTAGAACAAACCTCTTATCATATCAGCGATCAAGATAACTATGGATCACTATCGGAAAAGTTAAGCAATATGGGTGCAGATTTAGTTGTGAGTTCTATAGAGAAATATTTGGATAGAAAAATTGAACCCTACTCTCAAGATGAATCCCTAGTTACTCTAGCGCCTAAAATTACAAAAGAGGAATTTATGATTAATTGGGACAAGTCTGCATCAGATATACATGCTCAGATTAGGGCATTCAGTCCTTATCCTGGTGCATATACCATGCTCAATGGAAAAAGAATTAAGTTCTTTGAATCAGAATTGATTAGGAATGAATCCCCTAAAAGAGCTGGAGAAGTTGATACTATTTCTAGTGATTCTTTTGATATTGCATGTACTGTAGAATCTTTAAGAATTCATAAAGTGCAGATGGAAGGAAAGAAAATAATGCCTGCAAAAGACTTTATATTAGGAATGCCAACATTAAAAGGCAGTAGGTTTAGCTAGGTGAATTCTCTTAAACATATATTGATTTTTTTAACTACTGGAATATTTTTTATTCTATTTATTAATTACTTATTGATGCCGACCTATATAAATCAAAAAAGTATGATTGCTATACCTGATCTTGAAGGTTTGAGCATACTAGAAGCAGAGTCTATTACAAAGTCTGAAGGCATACAAGTCGTTGTTGCAGATACAATCTTTACAAATGATCTTAACCCTGGTATTATATTAGAACAATTCCCTTCAGCAGGGAAAGAAGTAAAGGCCGGCAGAGCAATCAAAATTAAGATTACTCAGCTTAGTCAGAAAATACTGGTACCAGATGTCCTCGGAAAAACATTGAGATCTGCAGAAATAGAATTAGACCAAAATGGTCTTAACGTAATTTCTGTACAGTATGCTTATAGTCCCAACTATCCTAAGGGAATTGTATCTTGGCAAGGCCCTGCTCCTCTGGATAGTCTGAGGAAAGGTCTTGGAGTAAGACTTGAAGTCAGTACTGGTTTAGCACCGAATGATTTCGTTACAGTTCCTGATTTAGAAGGAATTTTCTATAGTGAAGCCATAAAGAGGATTAGTGCAATAGGTTTGAAAGAAGGATCTATTAAATTTGTTGCACAAGATGAATTTTTACCAAACACTGTTCTAAGTCAAAATCCAAGAGAAGGGACTAAAGTGTCTCAAGATAGCCATATAAACTTAATTATTAGCAAATGACTATTGTAAAAAATAGAGAATTCATTCTTTTTAAGAGCTTATTGGTTATAGTAATACTATTTGCTCTATTTTCCTGCTCCAATCCTTCTTCGAATAACGAAATGGAAGCAAATGAAGAAATTGCTTTCAATTATAACTTAGAATTTAATGATACTGATATCATGAGCTCTGATTCTCTATATTATGAGCTAACATTTGATATGATCGGCGCAGAATCTCTAAATATGTCAATTGCAATTGATAGCATTGCCTATGAATCTTTTGAAATTTCATCTATTGATTCTTCTATCCAAATATTAAATGGGCATATTCCTGTTAGCGATGCAAGTAAAAGTATTCAAGTGTCTTTTATAAAGGATGATATGATCATCACTGAGAAAGAACACGCTATTCCTTTAAGAAAAAATATCGCAGTTACTACATTTTCTGATAATAACAGCAATAAAAATGTTTTATTTGCTAATAATAGGTTTATAAATCATACGAATATTATATATGACAAATTTGAAAAATATGATTTTACTAACACTGAAATTGTTATTCTAGATGATTTAGATATGCTATCTGATAAAATGGTTGTTGAATTACAAAAATTCCTTTTAAATGATGGATTTGTAATTGTCTTAATGAATGAAAATATCAAAGTTAATAATGAGCTTGCTTATAGCTTAGGATATCCCCAAATCAAGGCAATCAGGGGAGCTTCAAGAAATCAATTTTTTTCTGTTATAGATCAAGGATTTTTAAAAAAACATTCATTCTTTTCAAAGAATGTGGCAAATCAAACTAAGGTTTATAGGTATTTTGAACTTAAAGACAGTGAAAAAGATTTTTCTAGAATAATGATATCTACCAACGATCCACTACTAATAGAAAAAGACGTTTTAGGGGGAAAAATATTTTTTCTAACAACAAAAATTGACTCAAACTGGTCTAATGAATCTTTTGATTTATTATTAACTGATATCTTCAATAGTATATTTTTCCAAAGATTCTCTTATAATGAATCGTAATCCAGAAAAAGTTCTAATAGTCGCACCTAGAATATGGAAAAGCGATAAAAATTATAATTATAGCATAGAAGAACTCTCTTTGTTAATAGATACATTAGGTTTGAAAGTTTGTGGCGTCATTGAGCAAAAGTTAAATCGTATTAATCCTGCCTATTTTGTTGGTTCTGGAAAAGCAAAGCAGATTGTAGAACAAGCCAAACTCTTGAAAGCAGATTATATAGTTTTTGATGAAGACTTAAGTCCTGTTCAAACGAAGAATTTTCAAAAATTAGAAAAAGAAATAAAATTTATTGATAGAAGTGGAGTGATTCTTGAGATATTTTTTAATAATGCAAAATCAAAGGAGTCTAAGACTCAAGTAGAGTTAGCAAGGCTTCAATACCAATTACCTCGTCTTACAAGAATGTGGACCCACCTTGAACGACAAATGGGTGGTTTTGGAACAAGAGCAGGGGCAGGAGAGACGCAAATTGAGGTTGATAGAAGAATTCTCAGAAAAAGAATATCAAACCTAAAGAAAAAATTGAAAGGTATTGATTCTGAAAGAAGAGTTCAGAGCAAAAAAAGACAATCTTTTTTTAGAACATCTTTTGTTGGATACACCAATGTTGGAAAATCTTCTCTAATGAAAGCAATTACTAAGAGCGACGTATTAATTAAAAACCAATTATTTGCTACGTTAGACACGACAGTGAGACGTTTATTTATTGGTGATTCTAATTATGTGTTAATGAGTGATACTGTTGGTTTTATTAGAAATCTTCCAAACAATCTTATTGCAAGTTTTAAGTCAACTTTACAAGAGGTTGTTGATTCTAATTTGCTGCTTATAGTTTTAGATGCTAACTCTAAAGATTTGCATAATGAAATTGCTACAATACAGAGCGTATTACAAGAAATTGGAGCCAATGAAATTGACTATCAGTATATATTTAATAAGATTGATATAGTAGATGAAGACAGAATATCTTATTTACAAAAATCATTTCCTGAAGCGATTATGGTTTCTGCAACAAGGGCACTTCAGCTATCGAATATTAAAGATGTTATTGTAGAAAAACACAAAGAATGGTCTATTTCTCTAAAGAATCCATCGCACATGCAACAGTAGCATCACCAGTTACATTAGTTGCAGTTCGAATCATATCTAAAATTCTATCTACGCCTAATATTAAAGCGATTCCTTGACTAGGAACGTTAATAGCTTCTAGTATAATTACTAACATGATAATCCCAGCTCCTGGAACAGCAGCAGTTCCAATAGATGCTAGAACAGCAGTAGCAACTATAGTGAATTGATCAACAAAAGTAAGATCCATACCAATAGCCTGCGCTATAAAGACTGCTGCAACTCCTTGGTATAATGCAGTACCATCCATATTGATTGTTGCTCCCAAAGGAAGAACAAATGAGGATATTTCTTCTGATACGCCTAAATCTTTTTCACAACGTTTCATTGTTACTGGCAGAGTAGCTCCACTTGAACTTGTTGAAAATGCTAATAATTGCACTGGAGCCATAGATTTGAAAAAATGTTTTAAATCCATATTAGTGAACATCTTTAATATTGTAAGGTATGTAAGGCTCATATGTATGAACAGTCCCAACACTACAACTCCCATATAGAATAGGAGTGCAGATAAAATACTTCCAATTTGAGAAACATCTCCAGAAACAGAGCTAATAGTCTTAGCTATTAAAGCAAAAACTCCGTACGGAGCAAAATACATTATCATCTCTACCAGCTTAATAATCATTTGATTGATACCTTCTAGGAAAGCTAATACCGGTTGTGAGAATTTTCGATCAATGCCAATCAATGCAATTCCAAAAATGATTGATATAAAAACTATTTGAAGCATATTGCTATTATTGGAAGCTGCTGAAAACATATTACTTGGAACCATATCTACCAATGGTTGTAATGGGCCTCTATTATCTTGAACAGAGCTTGCTAGGTCTTGTTTGCTAGCTGCTTTATCGACATATTCTTGACTTAAGCTTTCTTGAAAATCTTCTGGTATACCTGCTCCAGGTTCAAGAACATTGACTAATATTAATCCTATGCTAACAGCTATTGCTGTAGTGCTGATATACAGGGCGATTGTTTTCCAGCCAATTCTAGAGAGTTTTCTAGTGTCAGAAAGAGATGCGACACCTGTTATAAGAGACGATATTACCAATGGTACAGCAATCAGTTTCAAAAGATTTAGAAAGATTGTTCCAAATGGAGAAATAAAATTTGATGTAAAATCTGACCATCCATTAATAGCGCTAGCTATTCCATAAATAGTCCCTAAGACTAGCCCAATGATTATTTTCCAGTGTAGTTGCATTAATTAAGAACAAATATATGGATTATGTTTAAATTATTTCAATGATTTATTATGTAATTATTGGAATTTACCTTATTGGCTTACTCTTAATTGGATTTAGCAAATCTGATTCTATTAAAAATCAGGAAGATTTTGCAGTAGCAGGACGATCCCTTTCCCCTTGGATTTTAGTTGGAACAATGGCAGCAACTTGGATGGGGACAGGATCTGTCTTAGGTAATGCAGGAAAGGCATTCGAGATAGGTGCAGCGGGATTCTTATTGCCTATTGGTGGAATGCTTGGCGTATTAGCATTAACAAAGATAGCAGGGAAAGCAAGAGCTTCTGGCAAATTAACTGTGCCAGAAATTATCGGATCCAGATTTGGAGATATAGCAATGATTCTATCTGTTATTGCATTGCTTACTGCTTACCTAGTAATTGTTAGTTACCAGTTCAATGCTGGTGGCGCAGTAATCTATACTATATTTCATGATAATTTAGGTTCGGGATTGACTTTAGATCAAGCAACGATAATAGCAGCACTATTTATTGTTGCATACACTGTATTAGCTGGTTTGTTAAGTGTTGCATATACAGATGTTGCAAACGGAATTCTTATGATTACTTGTTTTATTATTGCATTACCAATTTTGTTTTTTCAAGCAGGAGGGTTTGATGGTATGTCTGCTGGTTTTGAAAGCAAAGGTATGATGAATAATATGTCTATGTTTGGTGTGCTCTCATTTAGAGAAGTAATAAACTTTACTTTGCCATCTTTCTTATTAATTCTTGGCGATGCGAATATGTATCAAAGGTTCTTTGCTAGTGAATCAGTTAAATCTGCTCAAAGAGCAACTTATTTATTATTCTTCGCTATTGTCATATTGGAGTCTTTGATTATTGCCAATGCATGGATTAGCTCAAGTATGATTACCGATATAGCAAAAGAATCACATGTATTAATTTATGCAGCTTATAATTTCTTACCACCGCTCGTTGGGGCTATAATGCTAGCTACAATCATAGGTATTATTATTTCCACAGCTGATTCATTTTTGCTTGTCCCTACCACAATTCTAATCAATGATATTTATTTAAAATATTCTAATAAGCAATATTCTGATAAGACAATTGTAACACTGAGCAGGCTGTTAGTGTTATTGTTAGGATTTTTCTCATATTGGGTCTCAAGAATGTTTGCAGCAGATACCACTATTTTTGAGAAAGCGCTTTATGCATTTACAATTTATGGGACAGCAATCACCCCTACATTATTAGCAGCATTCTTTTGGGATAAAGCAACGAAGTATGGCGCTATATGTTCAATTATATCAGGAATAGTTGCAACAGTCTATTTTGGAAATCAATGGAGCCTTGATGAAGCTGTTATTCCAGCATTAGCTATTTCATCTTCTGCATTGGTATTAGTAAGCCTTATAAAAAAATGAAAAAAGTAACTTTATTATTTGTAGCATCCTTTTCGTTTTTTGTTTTAGGACAGATCCTATGGTCAATTAGATTATTTAATCAATCTCCAGTATTTGGAATGGGGCATATTGATGACTGGGTAGTGAATATTATGTTTTCTTTATGTTCAGTATGTGGTTTAATTGCTAGTTATAAGTGGTATTCAAGGCAATTGAAATAAATCTTCAACAGAGCAGTTTAGAGTTTTTGCAATTTTTAATGCCAGAACAGTTGAAGGAATATAGATCCCATTTTCAATGGCATTAATACTCTTTCTTGAAACTTCAGCACTCTCCGAAAGATCTTGCTGAGTTAATCCAGATTTTTTTCTTAATACTTCTAAATTGTTGAGAAGTTTTTTATGATTTCTACCCAATTTTCTAACCTATTTTTTTTCAAACTCTTCAACAGCTTTTGTAATTCCAGCGCTATCATCTGGATAAAAATATCCAGCAACCATAAGACCAACTCCAATTGAACCAACTAAAAGCCCTACACCTTTTAATACAAACACAAACTCAACACCAAAAAGATAAAGACCAACTCCTACGAAAAAAGTTATCATTCCATCTCTTTTATAGTCAATCGGTTCTCTTTTTTTATCTTCAGCATTAAGCGTATCTAAAAACTCTTGTACTCTTTCTGGATCGTTGGCAGTTTTTGCAATTGCAACAATGGCTGCTCTCTTATTTTTAGCATCTTTGTATAGCCAAAAAAATACTCCTAGAGGAATTATAAATCCTGACATTATTCCTAGCGCACCTAATATTAAATCTGTTATGTTATACATATTATTTTATTTCCTTTTTTTATTAAAATGTAACGCAAACTTAACATTATAAATATGAGAAGTCAAGGTTACATTTGAGAGTTTTTTACTAGATAGTAATTTCTAAAGGAGGGCTATGGATAGATGCATTACTCTCTTTTTTATCAAATGATCTTCTGTAGTACTCAAAAGATTTTTTAGTGCCTTGCCAATTTTGAATGCGACTAATTATAGCCATATTTTCATCTGCTATGTTTGAAGTTCCTTCTATGACATGGCCAGTAATGTATTTGATCTTAGACCTTTTCTGAGCCCAACTAATATATACACGCTTGAGCATTCTAGCGTATCCATTGGATTTATACTTTTCCATAATCACAAAAGCATAGGTATATAAAGTATTGTATTTACCAAAGTTTTCATCATTTACAGCCCATGATTCTTGACGTAATTCTTCCAATGGGATACCAATAATATATCCAATAATCTCATCTTGATATCTTGCAATAAATGGTAATGATTTATCGGTATTGAAGTATTTTTGAATGGTATCTTTTGTCAAGACAGCTTGCCTTCCATATTCTTTTGCTAGATGCAATGATATCTCTATAAGCTGAGGATAGTCTGCTTTTCCTACTTCTTCAATTTTTTCAATTTGAAATACATTTGTTGATGCAATGATTTTTGTTTTCGAAGAATTATTAGATTGATCCATTGTGTTGAATATTAAAAATTTTTCAATCTAGTGTGAAGGCATTTGTTTGATAGTATTAATTAAGTTAAATTTCTTCCGTGATATCGTTTAAAGAAAAACTACATAACACCATAAAAGAAAAGAATTCAAATCTCTGTGTTGGTATTGATATTGACAGGAAGTATTTCGACGATAATGTGACCATCGAAGAGCTTAAAGATTATTCATTCAAAGTCGTAGCATCAACAAGAGATGTTGCAGCGGCATATAAGCCAAATCTTGCTTTTTTTGAAGAATGGGGATCAAAAGGTTTTTTATGGCTCGAAGAATTGGTCAAAGAGATTGGAGATAGTCATATTATTATTGCCGATGCTAAAAGAGGCGATATTGGTAACACAGCAAAGCATTATGCTAACGCTTTTTTTAAGTATTTGAATTGTGATGCTATTACTGTAAATCCATATATGGGACAAGAAGCTATTGAGCCATTCTGTTCTGATCAAAATAAGGGTGTTTATGTTTTATGTAGAACGTCGAATACATCTGCTAGCTATATTCAAGATACTATTTTTGATAAAGTTGTGAGTTTGTCAGAGAGTATGAATCAATATGAAAATATTGGCTTAGTTGTTGGAGCTACAGATACTGAAAAAATGAATGAAGTAAGAAAAACAAATAATCTGCCATTTCTTATTCCAGGTATCGGAGCACAGGGAGGTAGTTTGAAAGATGTCATCCAGATTAATAATAATCATACAGAATCAACCTTAATTAATGTTTCTAGATCCATTATTTTTGCTGGAGATCATGATTCTGATAGCATTCATAATGCTGCACAAGATCTCTGTAATCAAATGAGGCTACATTTTGAACGATAAAGACTATATAAAGATTTTTGAAGAAACTGAAGCGCTGATGTATGGTCATTTTGTATTATCATCTGGAATGCATAGCGATGCTTATTTTCAGTGTGCAAAAGTATTGCAATATCCTAAATATTTGTCTTTATTTTCAGATATTTTATCATCCCATTTTTCAGATCTATCTATTGATAAGGTAATATCGCCAGCAATTGGAGGTATTGTTCTAGGAACAGAAGTGGGAAGGCAATTAAATCAAAGAACAATCTTTTCAGAGCGAGTAGATGGTAAAATGCAGCTAAGAAGAGGTTTCGAAATAAATGCTGGAGAAAAAATTCTTATCATTGAAGATGTGCTTAGCACTGGAGGTTCAATAAGAGAAGTTTCAGAGCTAATTAATGCACACAAGGGTGTAATTGTCGGTATCGGAATTATTGTTGATAGAAGTATTACGCCTGTTCATCTGCATGATAACTTTTTTGCAATTACAAAGCAAACTGCTAAGATTTTTGATAAAGATAATATTCCAGAAAATCTTAAAGATGTGCCAGCAATTAAGCCGGGGAGCAATGTATAAAAATCTAAAAATTGGTTTAGCCCTTGGTGGTGGTGGTGCAAGAGGCGCTTGTCATATAGGTATATTAAAATCTTTAGAACGTCATGGAATAATACCAGACATTATATCTGGAACGAGCGCAGGGTCAATGATTGGAGCCATGTATGCTTCTCATGCCGATGCTAGTGTTGTAGAGAACAAATACACTGAACATGTCAATGGCGAAGATTTTAAAGACTTAGGTTTTAGATATATCTCTAATAACGAGAAAGATGATTCAGTTTTTTCTCAAATATTTAAACAGATCAAGAATCAATATATATTGATGGTAAGCTCTAATAGAAAATCAATTGTCAAAACTGAAAGATTGTCAAAAGCTGCAATTAATCTATTTTCACATAATCAGTTCAAAGACTTAAAAATACCTCTGATAGTTTCTGCTACTGACTTGATTTCAGGAAGACCTATGGTCTATAAATCTGGTAGTGTGGTTGATGCAGTTGTTAAAAGTTCATCCATACCTGGTTTTGTAGAACCAACATATATAGATGATAGAATGCTTCTTGATGGTGGAATTGTTTTCCCAACACCTGTTCCTCCTTTAGTCGGTGAATGTGATTTCATTATTGCAATCAATATTAGCAAAGCATTTAAAACAGATGATGAACCTAACAACATTTTTGAGATTATTAATCGATCTCGAGATATATCTACACTACATCTAAACTCTTATTTACTCAATCAATCTGATTTTGTTATTAATCCTAAACATGAAAATGTACATTGGTCTGCTTTTGATCGTACCGAGGAGTTTATTGATAACGGATATAATGCAGCAGAATCTGAAATGGAGCAATTATTAAACAAATTAGACTCTATGATAGATAAGGAGACAGAACCTGTTAAAGAAAGTTTTTGGACCAAGCTAAAGAAAAGATTACCTTTCTAAATTCTTTGATGAAAAAAATAATTCCAATATTAGCCTATTTTTCTATTTTGTTTGGTCAATTTAGTGATCCTGTAGAATTTAAATTCAATATAGACAGTGCAAACCAGGGTGAAGTGGTTGTACTAGAAGTTCAAGCCAATATTGAAGATGAATGGCATATTTATGCTATCTATGATGTTCCTGAAGGGCCTAAGCCCACAGTCATTCAAGTTAAATCAGATCAAATTGTTAAGACAGGGAGAATCATTGAGCCAGACCCCATTGTTACATACGATGAAGGGTTTGATAATATTACAAAGTATCATGAAGGGAACCCTATATTTAGAGTTCCTATTGTTATAGATAAGAATTTATCTAATGGAGTGTACTCATTTGATATAACAGTAGAATATCAAGTATGTACAGGTAACTTATGTTATCCGCCAAATGAATATAGTGATAATGTCTCATTTACTTTACAAAGTGGAACCATAAGAGAAGATTTTAAGACTGATAAGTTTGATTTCTCTAAAGATTCTATATTAGATATTGCTGACAATAAAATAGGATCCTTTCTTTTGCTGGCACTAAGTATGGGATTTTTAGCTCTCTTAACTCCTTGTGTTTTTCCTATGATACCTATTACAATCTCTTTTTTCTTAAAGAGAGGTGAAGATAAAAATACTTCACCAGTTAAAGGTGCTCTTGTTTATATGCTTGGGATTGTTATGACATTTACGTTACTTGGAATGTTATTAGCTATTTTTCTTGGTGCTTCAGGAGCAACGCAACTGGCTTCTAATCCTTATGTAAATCTATTTATTGCTTTTCTGTTCATCTATTTTGCTTTTTCGCTTTTTGGTTTTTATGAAATTGAGCTTCCTCAATCATTGAAACGTTTTTCATTGCAACGAGAGAATTCTGAAGGGTATGCAGGCATATTGTTTATGGCTTTAACTTTTACTCTTACTTCTTTCACATGTACAGTGGCATTTATGGGTCTAATACTAGTTGCAGCATCACAAGGACAATGGTTTTGGCCTATTATTGGTATGTTAATATTTAGTCTAGCCTTTGCATCTCCTTTTTTCTTTTTAGCTCTTTTTCCACACTACTTAACAAAGATGCCTCAATCAGGGGGTTGGTTAAACTCTGTAAAAGTGACTATGGGATTCTTAGAAATAGCAGCAGCGTTTAAATTCATTAGCAATACAGATTTAGTATGGCAGTGGGATATATTTACTTATGAGGTAGTGCTTACTTGTTGGGCAATTATTATGGCCTTATGTGCTGTCTATATTTTAGGATATATTCGATTTAAAAATGATTCTAAAGTAGCATTCTCTTATCAGAGAAGTTTGCTGTCAATTTTATTCTTATCCCTATCATTCTATTTATTATCAGGAAATTTTGGATATAATATTAACGGTACTATCGAATCTTATCTTCCACCTAAAAAAATGAAATCAAATTTAAACTGGATTCATTCTCTTGATAATGCTTTTATTATAGCAAATGAAGAGGATAAAAAAATATTTATTGATTTTACTGGGGTTACATGCACTAATTGTCGTTGGATGGAAACAAATGTTTTTGCAGAGCAATCTGTAGAAGATATAATGTCACAATTTATTTTAGTTAGCTTATATACCGATGCGGGAGATAATTATCTTGAGAAAAGAGATTATCAGATTAGTCGATTTAAAACAGCGGCATTACCTTATTATGTTATATTAGATAAAAATGATCTAGTTATTGATGAATTCCCTGGGATGACTAGAGATATAGAACAGTTCAAGGCCTTCTTAGAAAAAGGATTAAACTAAATATGGAACTTATTGCAGGTGCTTCCATTTAAATAAGAGAAATATGAAAAGACTATTTATAATACTAATTGCATCATCATCTTTGTTTTGTCAAGGATCGATGTTTAAACAGTTTAGCAACTCGTTTGCTGATATTGCTGAAAATGTGAATGAATCAGTAGTTACCATTACTACTACCAATACAATAACAATGGATGAAGATGTGCAAAATTTCTATAGATACTGGGGAAGATCTCTTCCTGAAGAATTTGAAAGCAAATCACTAGGCTCAGGAGTTATTGTCGATGAAGACAATGCTTATATTGTGACAAATCATCATGTAATTTTTGATGAAAGAAATGAAAAACCTGTAGATCAAATTATGGTAGAATTGATGGACAAACGAGTATTTGAAGCGACGGTTATAGGTTTAGACAAAGGCACTGATTTGGCGATACTACAGATTGATGCAGATAACATTAAAGCGGTCCCAATTGGCGATTCTGAACGTATGAGAGTTGGAGAATGGGTTCTGGCAATAGGAAGTCCTTTCTCAGAGTCTCTTAGCCATACTGTTACAGCAGGAATTATTAGCGCGATAGGCAGAAATAATGTAATGAGGGGCAGTAATACCTATCAAAATTTTATTCAAACAGATGCAGCAATTAATCCAGGCAATAGTGGAGGAGCCTTACTCAACATGAGCGGAGAACTTATTGGAATTAATGCAGCAATTGCTTCAGGTAGCGGAAGATCGAATGCAGGTATAGGATTTGCTATTCCATCTAGCATAGTTACAAAGGTAATGAGTGACCTTATTTCTAAAGGTTATGTTGTACGTTCTTTTTTAGGTATCTATATGCAAGATATTAACGAAGATTTTTATGATACAATGGAGTTAAAATCTAGAAAAGGAACTATAGTCAGTGATATTGTTGAGGGCAGCCCTGCTGATAAATCTGGCTTAGAGTCAGGAGACGTAATTACTAATTTTGAAGGAAAAGAAATTACAAATGGTGCTGAACTAAAAAATTTAGTATCTAGTGCTAGTCCAGGTTCAGAAATAACCTTAACAATTCTTCGAGATGGTCAGTCAAAAGATGTTGCCGTTATACTTGAAGAAAGATTGGGCAGTGAGATGACAAGCGCTAATAGTGCTTACAATGAATTTGGATTATCTGTTCTTGATGTTACAGATGAGTTAATTGATAAATATGATATTCAAAGATCTATGAATTCTGATGTTCAAGGGGTTGTCGTTACCGACATTGAAGAAAACAGTATTGCAGAAAAGTCAGGTATGCAAGAAGGGGATTTAATTACTAGAGTAGGCAGACAGAAAATATCTAATATTAATATGTTTGAAAATGAGATTTCTAAATATGATAAGGATGAAAAAATTCTATTTTTAGTCAAACGCGGTAATGCTTCTAGGTTTTTAACACTTAGAAGATAAATTCTAATCAAATTGCAATAATTCAACATTTCTTATAAGTTCATAGTTAATTCACTATGAGCATAAGAAAAGAAAATCCAAAAATAGATTTTGTATCCAATGAGCATGATATTCTTGATTTCTGGGAAAAAGAGAAAATCTTTCAAAAACTAGTTAATCAAAATTCTAAAGGCGAGAAATGGAGTTTTCTTGATGGACCTATTACAGCCAATAATCCAATGGGAGTTCATCATGCTTGGGGAAGAACATTAAAAGATCTTTACCAACGATATAAATCTATGAATGGATATCAACTACGATATCAAAATGGTTTCGATTGTCAAGGACTTTGGGTTGAGATTGAAGTAGAGAAAGAACTTGGTATCAAATCAAAAAAAGAAGTTGAAGAACTTGGAATTGAAAAGTTTGTCAATCTTTGTAAAGAGCGTGTTAAAAAATATTCAGATGTTCAAACTGACCAATCAAAAAGATTGGGTTATTGGATGGATTGGGAAAATTCATATTATACAATGTCTGATGAAAATAATTATGCTATATGGGCTTTTCTAAAAAAGTTATTTAATGAAGAAAAAATTTATAGAGGAACAGATGTAGTTCCTTGGTCTGGAAGATCTGGTACGTCATACTCGCAGATGGAAATTATTGAGGGACGTAAGTTAACTGTTCATAAGGGAATCTTTGTCAAGTTTCCTTTAAAAGATAGAAAGAATGAAAATATATTAATTTGGACAACAACTCCTTGGACTCTTTCCTCAAATATTGCGGTTGCTGTAAATAAAAAGATTAATTATGCAAAAATTCAATTAGCAGATGAATCTATTTATTATGTCGCCGAGAATAATTTAAAATTTCAGCGCTTAAGTAAAGAGTTCTCAGAGAAAAAGAATTGGATTGATGGAGTGCCGAAATTAAAAACTTTAGATCAGATATTTAAAGAGAGAGGTGGATATGAGACTCTTGAAGTAATTAAAGGAGAAGATATGATTGGTTGGAATTATGAAGGACCATACGATCATTTAGAATCACAAAAAACTCCTGGAGGATACCCAAATATTAGCCAAGATATCAAAGATGATGCCCTTACTGCTATACAATGTCATTTCATAGTGGATGGAGGAAAAGATTCTGAAGGAAATGACATGGTAGTAGAGGGTGAAGGAACTGGCATTGTACATATGGCTGGTGGTTGTGGAGCTATAGATAGCAAAATTTGTAAGAAAGAAGGTTTTGTAGAAATATCACCTATCGATAATCAAGCAAATTTTCTTGATGGATTTGACTTTATGTCAGGATTGAATGTCACAGATTCAGATACTACTCAAAAGATTATACAAGATTTAAAAGATAGAAATCTTTTGCTATATGCAGAAGACTATCCTCATATATATCCTCATTGTTGGCGATCAGGAGATGAGCTTGTATTCAAGCAAGTTGATGAGTGGTATATCAATATGGATTGGAGAAATAGAATTAAGAGCGTTGTAAGCGATATTAACTGGATTCCAGAATGGGGAGAAGATAGAGAACACAATTGGCTAGATAATATGGGCGATTGGATGATTTCAAAAAAACGTTTTTGGGGATTAGCTCTACCAATCTGGACATTTGAAGATGGAAGCTTCTATGTAGTGGGCTCCAGAGAAGAATTAAAAGAGCTTTCTGTTGAAGGTTGGGAAGAATTTGATGGAAATAGTCCTCATAGACCTTGGATTGATTATATAAAGATTAAACATCCTGACACAGGTTTAATTGGAACAAGAATTCCAGATGTTGGGAATCCTTGGCTTGATGCAGGGATTGTTCCTTTCTCTACATTAAATTATTTTGAAGATAAGAAATATTGGAATGAATGGTTTCCAGCTGATTTTATTACAGAGTGTTTTCCTGGTCAGTTTAGAAACTGGTTTTATTCTTTATTAGCTATGTCATCTTTTCTTGAAGATAAAGCTCCATTTAAAACCTTGCTTGGTCATGCTCTAGTCAAAGCTGAAGATGGTAAGGAGATGCACAAATCAGCAGGAAATGCTATTTGGTTTGATGATGCTGCTGAAAAAATAGGTGTTGATGTAATGAGATGGATGTATACAAGACAAAACGTTGAAAATAACCTATTGTTTGGTTATGAAAAAGCAGATGAGGTTAGAAAGCGATTAATTAGTTTTTGGAACATATATTCTTTTTTCTGCACTTATGCAAGTCTAGATAATTTTAAACCACATTCTCATGATATAAACGATAAAGATTTAACATTATTAGATAAGTGGATTGTTGCAAAAGCAAATTTATTAATAAAAGATTCTACGGATCATTATGATCGATTTGAAGCAGATAAATTGCTAAAGAAAGTTGAATTGTTTATTGATGATTTATCTAACTGGTATATCAGAAGAAATAGACGAAGATTCTGGAAGAGCGAGAACGATTCTGACAAATTTGTGGCATACCAAACACTGTATGATGTACTGTTATTGCTTGTCAAGCTTTTATCTCCAATTCTACCATTCATTACAGAGCGTATGTATCTTAATATCTCCCAGGATGATTCAAAAGAGAATCATAACAGTGTGCATCTATCTTCTTATCCAGAATATGAAGACGATAAGATTGATATGGATTTGATCAAGAAAGTAGAAACGCTCAAAAAGATTATTGAGTCTGGTAGGGCAGCAAGAAAGAAAGCTAATATTAAAGTTAGGCAACCATTGTCAAATTTAAAGATATATGAGAATAACTCATCAATTACCTCTTTTATTCTAGATCAGCAGCAAATTATCTTAGATGAATTAAATATTAAGACAATATCAATTGTTAAAGAATTGAAGGCTATGGGTTCTTTCTCTATAAAGCCAAATTTCAAAATTTTATCTTCTAAATTTGATGAAGATATGCAAACAGTAGTTAAATATATTGCCACACTTGACCAGTATCCTGTAATGGATAAATATCTAAATAATGAGAAGATAGCTTCAGAAGAATTTGACATTATCAAAGAAGATATTATTATTCAGATTCAAGGACATGAAAAAGAAGAGGCATTCTTCTCTAATGATGTAATCGTATCTATAAGTACTGAAATTGATGAAAGTCTAGCAGCTGAGGGTCTCATTCGAGAGCTAATAAGACATGTACAAGTAATGAGAAAAGAAGCAGATTTTAACGTCGATGATAGAATTATATTATCTGGAAACTTTTCTAATGAAATAGCGAGCGCTATAGAAAGCCACAAAGAGTATTTTATGAATGAAATTTTATGTACAGATATAGTGGATAGTTTGGAAAATTGTGATTATAATTCTGTCTTCAAACATAAAACAGAAAAGTTTGATATATTGATTAAGAAAAAAGTATAAGAGGTATTTAGTTGGCTAAAACAAAATATTCAAAAACAGATTTAGAGAAGTTTAAGAAAAACATACATAGTAAAATGTATGACATTAATGAAAATATAGAAGCTGTTCGAGCTACAACATCTAGTAATAGCTCTGTATTCGCAGAAAATAACACAGAAGATTATAATGAAGGTACTGAAGCCCATGAAGTGGAAAAGAGTTTTCTATTAATGTCGAGAGAGTCTGATTATATCGTGAATTTAGAGAAGGCACTACAAAGAATTGAAGATGGTTCATATGGTTTATGCGAAGTATACCAAGATGATCCTACAAAATGTGAATGCCCTGGCAGTCCATTAATTGATAAAGAGAGACTATTAGAAGTTCCAAATGCAACAAAGGGTGTTTTCTGTAAGCAGAAGAAAAAATTAAATTTAGTATGAATTTTTTTCTACCTTTTTTTATTGTTTTAATTGATCAATTATCAAAAATATTAGTGCATTCTAAAATGAATCTATATGATTCATTCAATGTAATCCCTTTTTTATTAGATTTTACTTATATAAGAAATGAAGGAATTGCATTTGGAATTAATTTTCCAGGCGGTAAAATATTCTTTATTGTATTTCCAATATTAATCACTCTATATATGATATCTCTTCTTAAAAACAAAGAATTTCAAGATAATGCATCACAGATTGCATTGTTTTTCATTATTGGAGGGGCTATTGGAAATATATTGGATAGAATATTTCGTGGATATGTGATTGATTTCATTGATTTTCATATTAATGGAGCTCATTGGTACATATTTAATATCGCAGATTCATCTGTAACAATAGGATTGTTATTCTTGTTGTATAGCTCTATACTTATTAAGAAGTAAATATATTATGAAAATATCTGTCTCTTCATCAGATGAGCTAAAAAGGCTCGATAGTTTTTTATCCCAAAGATTAGTTCAATTTTCTAGAACGAATATCCAAAAAATGATTTCTAATGGATCAATTTTAGTAAATAAGAAAGAAGTAAAGAAAAATTTCAGATTAACCTATAGCGATCAGATAGAAATTGATTTGTCAAATAAGGAAGATCAAAAGAAGTTTTTATTAAATAAGTGGGACTATCCATTAGAGATATTATATCAGGACAAAGATTTTGCTATTATTAACAAACCGAGAGGTGTTATAGTTCATCCAGCTTCAGGAAACTACGATAGAACTCTAGTAAATATTCTTCTGCATAAGTTTGAAAAAAAATTAAACAATGCAATAGATCCATCAAGACCAGGAATTGTTCATAGATTGGATAAAGATACCACCGGTATAATGATTGTTCCTTTGAATGATCATGCACATTGGAAGATTGCTGACCAATTCAAAGATAGAACTATTCAAAAAGAATATATAGCGTTGACGTGGGGTCAATGGAATGAAGAATCCGGAATTATAGATAATATCTTAAATCGTAGCAAGAGAAATCCAATCCAATTCCAATCATCTGATAGCGGAAAAAAGGCTTTATCACATTTTGAATTGATTAAGTCAGGGAAATATTTATCTGCGGTTCGATTTTTTCCAAAAACAGGTAGAACCCATCAGATTAGGGTGCATTGCAAAGAATTTGGATTCTCTATTTTTGGAGATGAGCTATATGGTGGCGGAATTAAGAAATCTAAAGAGTTTATGAAAGACACAAGAAAGGAATTAGAAAATTATTTTTTATCAGTTCAAGGACATTGTCTTCATGCTAATTCTATTGAATTTGAACATCCATCAACATCAAAGAAAGTAAAATTTTCTGTAGAGCCTGATAATAATTTTAATGCGATATACCAATCAATTCTAAACGATGAAATTTAAAGATTATCAAAAAGAATTTTTGTTGTTTTTGGAACTTGAAAGAGGTTACTCAGATCGCACTATTGAAGTTTACAATAGAGATTTAAATAAGTACCGTATATTCATCAGTAAGAATAGAATTAATTATTGCAAGGTTAACAAAGATATAATCTTTGATTTTCAGGCAAGTTTAACTAATTCTCTAGGCCCAAGATCTTTTTCCAGGATGTTATCTACTATGAGGACGTTTTATAAGTTTTTACACACGGAAGGTATTGTTACTGATGTTGTTTTAAATGATGTAAAATCTTATCCTTCTCCACAATACAAGAAATCTATTCCTAGCTTCTTATCAATGAAACAAATTCTTGAAGTCATCGATAGTATTAATGGTAACGAGAAATTCTCTGACACCATTAAGCTAAGAAACCAATCTTTAATTATGCTATTTTTTACGTCTGGTTTGCGATTAGAGGAATTGCAGTCTATTAAGTTAAAAGATATAGATTTTACAAATAAGACAATTAGGGTCGTAGGAAAAGGAAATAAGGAGCGCCTAGCTAATTTCGATACTAAGACAAAAGATTTAATCATTAAATATCTAAAAAGTTTGCAAAAATATCCTTTGATAAAGACAAACTTCAATAATAATTTGTTCGTCAATGAAAAGAATAAAAATTTATCACGATACAATATTCAATATTTAGTTATGCAGAACTTAAAAACTTTAACCCTGAATTCATATGGTCCCCATGCATTGAGACACTCTTTTGCTACACATCTTTTAAATAGTGGAGTAGAGCTTAGCGCTATTAAATCTTTGCTGGGTCATGAAAATTTAGCGTCTACTCAAATATATACACATGTAAGTGTACAAAAGCTTCAAGAGACGATTAAAAAATCTCATCCAAGAGGAGAGAAATGAATTTAGATTATTTAAATATCAACAATAATAACTGGAAACGCAATCCTGGTGCTGATCAACTTATTAAAGATTCAATAGACTTAAAAGAAGGAGTTATTGGATTAAATGGTGCATTAATGGTAGATACTGGAGAATTCTCCGGACGTATTCCAAATGACAAGTTTATTGTTGATGAACCAGGTTCATCTGAGAATATTTGGTGGGGAGAGGTTAATCAAAAGATTTCAGAAGAGAATTTTAACTATCTCTTAGAGAAAGTCACTAAAACATACAATGATCTCGATAATGATTTCTATATTTTTGATGGGTTTGCTGGCGACGATAAAGACAATAATCTTAATGTAAGAATGGTTACTAAAAAAGCATGGCAGTCTTTATTTGTAAATAACATGTTTATCAGACCAGAAGAGCAAGAACTAGATAATTTTTCTCCCGATTTTACTATCATTAATGCTTATGATGTCAAAGAGAAAGAATGGAAAGATTACGGACTCAATTCAGAAAACTTTATTGTATTCAATTTAAAAAAGAAAATAGCAATTATTGGTGGAACAGAGTATGCTGGCGAAATGAAGAAAGGGATCTTTTCTATAATGCACTACTATTTACCGCTGAAGAATGTATTATCAATGCATTGCTCTGCAAATGTTTCAAAAGATTTAAGTGAGTCAGCATTATTTTTTGGATTGTCTGGCACTGGAAAAACTACTTTGAGTACTAATGCAAACAGGCCATTGATTGGAGACGATGAGCATGGGTGGTCTGATAATGGTATTTTTAATTTTGAAGGTGGCTGTTATGCTAAAGCAATCAACCTAGATAAAGATAAAGAGCCTGAAATTTATAATGCTATTCAACATGGGACTCTTTTAGAAAATGTTGTTTATGACTTGAAAACAAAAGAAGTGGATTTTGATGACAATGCAAAGAGTGAAAACTCAAGAATATGTTATCCAATTCATTTTATAGAGAACTCTTTAGGTTCAAAAGATATGCCTAGCGCAGGACCTCATCCTAATGCAGTAATATTTTTAACTTGTGATGCTTATGGCATTATGCCGCCAGTAGCTAGACTTGATTCACACCAAGCAATGTATCACTTTATAAGTGGGTATACAGCTAAAATGGCAGGAACTGAGACAGGTGTAGTAGATCCTGTAGCAGCATTTTCACCATGTTATGGTGGTCCATTTCTAACTTTACATCCATTAGTATATGCAAAACTATTACAAGAAAAATTAGCAAAATATCAAGCTCCAATATACCTAGTTAACACTGGCTGGTCTGGATCAAGCGCAACTTCAGGTTCAAAAAGAATTGATCTTAAACTTACAAAGCATATTATAGATTTAATTACAGATGGTAAGTTAGATTTTAGCAATTCAGTAAAAGATAAGTTCTTTCATCTGGATATTCCTTTAGATCTAGAAGGTTTAGATAATGATTTCTTAGTGCCGGATAGGGGCTGGAACAATTTAGATGAATATTACAGAACTGGTAATATGCTAACTGATTTGTTTAATAAAAATTTTAATAAATTTGATATATCAGATCAAGATATTCTGAATGCTGGTCCAAAAAATCAATCAGGAGGAGTATAAATATGGCAACTTTAATTTTACGAGACACACACAATGCATTAGAAGAGGAAATGAAATCTCTTGAGAAATCAAAGAGAGAGACCGCAGTAAAGATTAGAGAGGCAGCTGACCATGGAGATCTTAAAGAAAATGCGGAATATCATGCTGCCAGAGAGAAGCAAAGTTTAATAGTATATAAAATACAATTGATGCAGTCTTATGCACCATTCAGACTTATTGGAGATAGCGATATTGGAGTTGAAGAGGTAGGCTTTGGAAATAAGGTCGCAGTCCTTGAAGAAGGAAAAGATGAGGCTGAAGACTATTATTTATTAGGCCCTATCGAATCTGAATTGGATTTATATCCATTGACTGTTAGTTATAAGTCACCTTTTTTTCAAGCTATAGTTGGAAAAAAAATTGATGAAGATTTTACGCTTGAGATTCAAGGTGAAGATATAAAGTTTACAATTAAAGCAATTGAAAAGATTACTGCAGAATAAATAGATATCTTAGTGTAAATTCTAGGAAGAGTGTCAATATAATGTATGGGGGTGCATTGTTTCTTAAGTTTCCATCTATATACATAAGAAGTGCTATTATGATTGCTTTTTGGGCAGGAATTAGCATGGGAACGCATGTTGCATTTACTACTGCGTTTGGTTTTCCAATCAGTAAAACATACTCTCCTTACATACAAACTCATGGTTATCTTCAGCTTATGGGTTGGGTTGGTTTGTTTGTTATGGGTATTTCAATTCATTTCCTTCCTAGGTTAGCCAATTTTCATAATCTCAATAAAGCGCTTGTGAGATTTATTTATATCTTCATGATATTTGGCCTTTCTAGTCGATACTTGTTTCATTCAATTTTACCATATCTAACTGAATCAACCTGGTATCCTATAATTGGTTCAGTTGTGGTGTTATCAAGTATCTTGGTTTTATTGAGCATTATTCTTTATATGTGGTTCTTATTTTCAATTGTATCAATAATGAAACCTGAATTAGCATCTCCAAACAGAGACATCCGGTATTTTTTAATAATGAATATTTTAGGATGGATTATTTATGGATTAGGAACAGTTATTTTACTAACAACGATGGTATTAAACCACCATATCTCCTTAAACCATGAATATCATTTATTTTTAGTTGATTTATTTATTCACTTTACAATTTTTCCTATTTGTATTGGTGTAGGATTAAGAGTAATTCCATTATTTCTAAGATTAAAAACTATTCAATGGGATGTAAAGAGGTTCAGCCTAATCTATTTAGTTATTGTTGTAACAATTTTCAATTTAAAGTTTCAGGTGCTTGGAGATTTCTTAAATAATATTCAGAATGTTGATATCCTCATTTATGTATTATCTATTATCAAAGATTCTCTTATTATATGGTTTATTTTTAAGATAAATATTTTCTCCAAGATTCGTTTCCCATGGAATAGTAGTCTAATAAAGAATAATTCTTCCCAACCTGGAAAAAATTATGGAGACTTTGGTCCATTTCAAGGTCTTGTCCGATCTGCATTTGTTTGGTTAGCCATTGGATTGATTATTGATATGATAGCTCAGATAGGATTTTTATTTGAGATTCCAACAGATATCAGGTTAGATGGAATTCGTCATATGTGGCTTGCAGGATTTGTATCATTATTAATTATGGGACTAGGACTAAGAATGGTTCCTCCAATGACCGGGATTAGAAGAGAGATCAATCCAAGAAAAATTTTTTGGTTAACAGTGATTATGAATATATCAGTTCTCTTTAGAACATTATATCTTATTGTTCCGAGATATATATTAAGTATAATTCCTAATGGAGGGGGTATAGCAATGCAGCTTTTTGGATTGTCTGGAATATTCTTTTTATTTGGATTAGCAATTTTTTACTATCTATTAAAGCCAATGCTAAAAGCTAATTAGAAATCTTCGTAAGGTCATTTTCTTGCATTGCAGATTTAAAGAGATTTTTTCCTTCAAGTAATTTTGTACCATTAACATAGCTATAATATTTTCTACATTCACAAGATAGATATTCAATATCAATAGGTTGAAATGGTCGTTTTGATTCTGGCCAGTATCTTTTTTGTAGTTCAATCATTTTTTCACATGTTTCTTGATGATTTTTTAATCCAAGATGTTTCTGTAATCGATCTAAATAGGCAATTGCACCAATCCCAGTTGGAACATGGCTTGCTGGATTAATGATATCCGGTCTAAACCAAGCCAAATCAATAATAGCCATAAAAATAGGAAAATCATTTTCCATTTTAAAAAGAGCATTAATAGAATTAGTAGCTTTGATTACATTTCCTTTTGATTCTATAATAATTTCAGCTAGTGATTCTTTAATTTTTGGAAATAATTGTACTGCTGCATCTAATCGAGAATACTCTTTTCCCTCCCAATGTATAGGTTCAACAGGGTAAGCGGTAAGATTACACCAGGAATCAAAGGATTTTAATGTGACCAGTAAATCTTTTGGTTTTAATAATATATCTGAAGACAGTTTATCCAATATTTTTTGTTTATTGCACCAACGAGCAAAGAATAATGCATGAATCAACATTGGTAAATCTTTTTCCGAATCTTTAGCAAAAGCTATAATGGCTTTACTACTACGATCATCTTCTCGGAATACATTTAAGAATCGACCTTTCTGAAGAATAATATCATCTGTCCACGGATATGCATCACCACTTTCTCTTGCTAGTCTAATTTTTTCTCGTTCACGGCAAAAATCAAAAAAAGCGGATACAGGGTCATTCAGTTTTAATCCATCAAGTGCATTAGTATAGGGATTATTAGCTTTATTCATCAGGTTATTTTCTTGCATTAAGCATTAAATATAGACCAATGCTTACAAATATTATATTTGATAGCCATGCGCCTAAAAAAGGCGATAATACACCAGCATAACCAAGAGATTGACCAAATTTCAAAATAATAACATAAGCAAATATGGTTGCTAGACTTAATCCTCCTCCAAATGCTAATGTTGTATTAGATCTAAAAACTGATAAAGGAATTCCACAAAATATTACAATAAGACTAATGAAAGAGTATGCAAGCTTGTAATGTAAGTCTACTTCCCATTTTAGCGTATTAACACCATTACTCTTTAAGGTTGCAATTTGACCTTTAAGTTCATTGTAAGAGCGTTCTTCTGATGATCCGCTTGTTTGGGTGATATCTTCAGGAGAAAAATTTAAGCTCAATAGAGAATCTTCATTAGATCTTGCAAGGATAGTTTCATACCCCATTTCATCAAATTCTCTGATAGAAAAATTTCTTAAATTCCATTGTGATTTTTCTGTATTCCAGATACCTTTTTTGGCATCAATTCTTTTCTGCATTTTTCCATCACTCATTTCCATCAGATTTAGATTCACTATGACTTGATTCATGTTATTATATTTATCAATTGCAATTAATTGACTTCCATTTTTCTGGAAATAAACATTATCATAAACAGACTTATCCTTACGCTTGCTTTTGTTTTTCTGTAGATAATTTTTCTTTATTTCATTTTGTATCTTATTATTTTTTATAACGACAGTATTATCAAAAAAGAAAGATCCAATACTTAATAGTAGTCCCAGAAATAATACAGGAATCGATAACCTATAAAGACTTAATCCGGATGATTTCAAAACAAGCCATTCTTTTTTTTGTACCATCATACCATAAGTAAATACGGATGCTACAAGGCAGGTAACAGGAATAGTAACGCTAATCATAGAGGGGATAGCAGCCATATAGTAGTCAATTAAGATAGAAGTTGTCACTTCGTTATCGATAAACTTATTTAAGTTCTCAAAAATATCAACAATGAGTGATATTAATGTAAAGAATAAAGATACAAATAGAAATGTGATCGAAAATTCTCTAAGAATATAATAGTCAATTTTTTTCATTATATTCTTAACTTACTTAATCATGGATTTAATTAATAATTTTTTTGCAAATTTATCAAATTTCCTTTGGGGAAATTTTGGAGTAGCCAATTTGGTAATTGGTGGGGGTATATTCTTTTTATTTTATTCTAAATTAACTCCATTTAGATACTTCAAACATGCTTTTGACATATTGCTCGGTAAATACGACGATCCTGATGATGAAGGTCAAATTTCACACTTCCAGGCACTCTCTACAGCGCTATCTAGTACAGTAGGAATAGGCAATATTGCTGGAGTAGCAGTTGCCATATCTTTAGGAGGACCTGGAGCATTATTTTGGATGTGGGTTAGTGCCATAGTAGGGATGGCAACTAAATTTTTTACATGCTCTCTTAGTATTATGTTTAGAGGATATGACTCTGATGGCGAATTACAGGGTGGACCGATGTATGTTATTGAGCAAGGAATGGGTAAGAAATTCAAATTTTTATCCTATTGGTTTAGCATTGCTGGTCTTGTAGGCTGTCTATCTTTGTTGCAAGTAAATCAGTTAACTCAAATTCTTTCAGATCAATTGACTAAGATAAATCCAGAAATTAGTACAGGAATTTCACTTGATTTAACAATAGGAATTATTATTGCTCTAATAGTATCAGCAGTTATTTTTGGAGGATTAAAACGTATTGCAGATGTAGCATCCAAAGTTGTACCATTTATGGTACTTATCTATCTTTTCGCTGGATTATTTATAGTATTTTCAAATATTTCATTAGTGCCATCCATTTTTAATTTAATTGTTACTAGTGCTTTTAATGGAAGTTCTGTTGCTGGCGGTTTTGTAGGAACAGCAGTGGTTATTAGCCAAGGATTTAGAAGAGCAGCATTTTCAAATGAAGCTGGGATGGGTACAGAAGTTATGGCTATTGGAGCATCAAAAAATAACGAACCTATTAGATCAGGTTTGGTTGCAATGATTGGTCCACTTATTGACACGATTATTGTATGTACTATTACTGGAATTGTTATCTTGTTGTCGGGAGACTGGATGTCTGGAGAATTTTCTGGTGTAACTTTAACCCAGAAATCATTTGCAAATCATCTTGGTATTGTAGGCGACTTTATTTTGATTTTTTCAGTAGCAACATTCACGCTATCAACAATGTTCGGTTATTCATATTATGGATGTAAATGTGCATCCTATTTGTTTGGAGCAGGTTCAAAATTCTATTATAGAATCTTCTATGTAATGAGTCTTGTTTTAGGTTCTGTTTTATCTTTAGATTTAGCAGTAAATATTGTAGATGCTATGTTTGCTTTAATGGCTTTTCCAACTATGATTTCAGCCATTTACTTATCGCCATATATCAAAAAAGAGGCAAAGAAATATTTTGAAACTGTTTAGAGGGGGAATTGTAATATGAAAAAGATTTATATATTTGATATGGATGGGACATTAACTCCATCAAGGAGAGAAATGACTCCTGACTTTGAAGAATTCTTTTCGATGTGGGCAAATACACACACTTTCTTTCTTGTTAGTGGAAGTAACCTGGAAAAAATTAAAGAACAAGTTCCTCAGTATATTCTAGATTTATCCGAAGGAGTATTTACATGTGGAGGTAATCAATTATGGTTGAATGGAAAGTTATCATATAATCACGAGTTTAAACCTTCAGATGATTTATTATCTTTCTTAAAAGAGCAATTAGAAAATAGTAAGTATCCATTGAGAGCTGGGAATCATATTGAAGATAGAGGTTCAATGTTAAATTTCAGTGTTATTGGTAGAGATTGTTCTTTAGAAGAGAGAATAAATTATTTTGAATATGATTTAAAGACTCAAGAAAGAGCAAATATTGCTAATGAGATTATCAATAGATGGGCAAATATTGATGCAGTGATAGGTGGCCAGATATCTATTGATATTACACCTAAAGGTATGAATAAATCACAAGTTTTAAATGAGGTTAAGAAATTTTATGCTAATGAAGAGTATATTTTCATAGGCGATAGAACCATGGAAGGTGGAAATGACTACCCACTAGCAAAGATAATGCATGATACAGAAAATTGTTCTGTTTATCAGGCTGGAGAACCTTCTGCCGAAGATGGTTACAAGGACACTCAAAAAATATTAGAAGAATTAAGTGATAAATAAAGATATCAAAGACTATAGACAGCTTTTTTCAGAAGAGTTTAATAAGCTACAAGAACTAGAAATACCTTCATACCTTTATGATCCCATTAAACATATAATAAAATCTGAAGGAAAAAGATTAAGACCTTTTATTGTTCAGTTTTTAGGTGATTTATTTAATAATGATTCCGACGACACAATGAACGCTGCTATGGGAGTAGAATTATTACATAATTTTACATTAGTGCATGATGATATTATGGATGAAGATGATTTAAGACACAATGTTGTCACTATTCATAAAAAATGGGACAATGCTCATGCAGTACTAGCAGGAGATGGTTTAGGAGCTCTTGGACCACTTTTTATTGGAAAAATAAAAAAGAATACTTTAGATATCCTTATAAGATATAATGAAGTTATACTAGAAATATGTGAAGGTCAGGCATATGATATGGAATTTGAATCAAGAGATACTTCTGTTGATGAGTATCTATTGATGAGTGCAAAAAAAACAGGTTCTTTATTTGAATTTTGTTTTGAAGTATCTTCTTTAATTAGTGATGATTATTTAGAATTCAAATCTCAACTCAAAGAATTTGGAAGAAATCTTGGTATCATCTTTCAGATACAGGATGATATATTAGAAATGTCAACCTCTTCAGAGAATATGGGGAAAAGGACAAGCTCTGATATTAAACGAAAGAAGAAGACAATTTTATCTAGCATGGCATTAGATCATGATAAGGAAAAATGGACTAGTCTTCAATCCAAGATAGAAGATTTTTCGCTAGAAGAAAAAAAATCAATGCTTAAAGATTACTATAGCAACTCTGGCATTATTGATAGATCAAATGAAATATTATTAAATCTTGAGAAAAAGTGTAAAGATATAATTAAATTGTTACCTGATACAATTCATAATGATATGAATGATTTATTAAATATTATTGCAAAGAGAAAGAATTAAAATGCACAAGGAAATTCAAAGTTTTCCATCTCAAATATCTCAAGCTATAAATGACACTAAAAGTTTATCTATTAATTTAGATAAAATTCATAGGGTCGTAATTGCAGGTATGGGAGGTTCTGCTATTGCTGGATTAATTATGAAAGATATTTCTCCTCATTTGGAAATTATAGTAGAAAGAAATTATTTTCCAAATGCTATCATCGATGAAGATACCTTGTTAATTATATGTTCTTATTCTGGAAATACAGAAGAGACTCTCTCTTATTATAATCACGCATCAAGCTTGACAGAAAATATTTTTGGAATAACATCTGGGGGGAAACTTTTAGAATTGCTAAAAAATGATAATCATAATCACTGTCTTTTGCCTAAGGGTTATCCACCAAGATCTATTCTTGGATATGCTCTAACAGTATTAATAAAATTATTAGATGAAGATGAACTGCTTGATCTTGTTAATATTGATTTACTTCAAGAATATTCTGATAGCTTCTCTACCGAAGATAGCGAAGTCTACAAAATAGCTCATAAAATTCACTCTACTTTCCCGGTTATTATTACTGAAGAAGATTTATCTTCGATTGGTTATCGTTTAAAGTCTCAGCTTAATGAGAATAGTAAGATATTATCTTATAACGTTACTTTGCCAGAAATGAATCATAATGATATTGTCGGATGGGAAAATAAAAAAATTGATAATAGTTTTTTCTCTTTACTCTGGATCGATATTAGTTGGCCTGCAAATATTAAACGAATGGATATTACAAAAGATATCTTGAGAAATAAGATTTCATCGAGTCATCATATTGAGATTCCATCTGATATTAAAAATGATTTAAGCGGTCTATTCTACTTAATTAATTACATTGATTGGTTGAGTTATTGGTGCGGAAAATTAAATAATGTTGATATTGATGCAGTAAAATCAATCGATATTCTTAAAAAAGAATTAGCTTAGATTTTTTTCAAAGCTAGAACTGAATTGTGTCCACCAAATCCGAAAGAATTACTTAGAGTAATGTTTACATTTGATTCTATACTTTTATTTGGAACATAATTTAAATCACAATCAGGATCAGGCGTTTCATAATTGATGGTAGGAGGGATAATTCCATCCTTCATGGCATACATACAGGCAATTACTTCAATTGCACCTGTAGCACCTAACATATGGCCTGTCATTGACTTGGTAGAACTAACCAATAAGTTATGTGCATTATCTTCTCCAAAAACTTTTTTGATGGCCTGAGTTTCTAGCATATCATTGTAATGGGTAGAAGTGCCATGTGCATTAATATAGCTTACATCATCTTTATTAATTTTTCCATCTTCTAGTGCTAATTCAATAGCCTTGATAGCACCTACACTATCATTGTGAGGTTGAGTAATATGATATGCATCGTTTGTAATTCCATAACCTACAATTTCAGCTAAAATATTTGCACCTCTTTTTTCTGCACTATCTAAAGACTCTAAAACAAGCATCGCTGATCCTTCAGACATAATGAAGCCATCTCTATTTTTATCAAAAGGTCTCGATGCTCCTTCAGGATTTTCATTATTTTTTGATAAAGCTTTCATATTTGAAAATCCAGACAAGGTTAAAGGAGTTACTCCTCCTTCAGCACCTCCGCATACCATTGCATGTATTTGATTTGACTGGATTAATCTGTAAGCCATTCCTATGGCGTCGCTAGCAGAAGAACATGCAGTAGAAAGAGAAAAATTTGGTCCATGAAATCCATATTTAATAGCGATTTGACCACCCGCAATATTTGGAATCATCTTTGGTATAAAATGAGGAGAAACACCTCTTTGACCTTTCTTTGTAAGCTTAGTTTGTTCTTCTTCTAAGGTGTTCATACCACCTACGCCAGTCCCTAGAATTACACCTACATTTGAAGAGTCAAGACCAGAGCTTTTAATTGCTTGATCTGCAGCTATCATAGCAAACATAGTATAGCGATCAAGTTTTCTAGATTCTTTATGATCAAAAAAATTTAGAGGGTCAAAATCAGGGATTTCTCCAGCAATTTTAACGTTGAAATTTTCTGTATCAAAACTTTGAATCAGTCTAATACCTGATTTTCCATCAATAAGATTATTCCAAAGATCTTTGGATGATAATCCGAGAGGAGAAATACTGCCTTCTCCAGTAATGACAACTCTATTTGACAAGATTATTCAGCGTGATTGTTAACGTAGTCAAATGCAGCACCAACAGTCGTGATTTTTTCTGCATCTTCATCTGGAATTTCTAAATCAAACTCTTCTTCAAATTCCATAATCAATTCTACGGTATCTAATGAATCTGCACCTAAATCATCGAGAAAGCTTGCTTCAGGAACTACTCTTGATTCATCAACACCTAATTTATCTACAATAATATTCTTTACTTTATCATTTGATGACATAATATTTACTCCTATCTAGTTTAACGATATCCCACCATCTATATAAAATGTTTGTCCAGTAATATAACTGGCTTCATCCGAAGATAAAAACAAAATCATTTTACCAATATCTTCTGGTTTTCCAAATTTTTTCAATGGTATTCTATCTAAGTAATCATTTTTTACTGTATCTGTTAAATCTGATATCATATCTGTTTCAATTACTCCTGGAGCAATACAATTAACAGTGATATTTCTTAGACCTACTTCTTTAGCAAGGGACTTTGTAAATGCTAGTAATCCTCCTTTAGATGCAGAGTAATTACTCTGTCCTTTATTACCATCTGTTCCTGATATAGAAGAGATATTAATAATTCTACCATTTTTATTCTTGATCATATCTTTTAATAAAATTTTTGTTAAATAAAATGGTCCATTTAAGTTCACATCTAGGACTTTATGCCATTCCTCTTTTTTCATTCTCAATAAAATATTATCCATATGGATTCCAGCATTATTGACTAATATATCAATAGCATCAGCATTCTTCTTTGCAAAATGATATAACTCTTCTATGGAATTTTCATTTGATATGTCACAACAGAAGGGAAGAATATTCTCAATATCTTCAATAGACTTAAGAGATTCTTTGGATGTAGCTACTCCAATAACTTTCATTCCATTTTTTGCAAGCATCATGGCAATTGTTCTACCAATACCTCTAGAAGCCCCTGTCACTAATGCTGTTTTATTTGAATAATTAAACATGTAAATATCTTTCTATATCATTATAACTATTAAAACTAGAAATATGCAATGATTCATCTATTTTTTTGATGATTCCTGATAAAACTTTTTTAGGTCCTATCTCGATAAAATTACTATTTATTTTACTTAATTCTTGAATACTCTCAAACCATAGCACAGGACTATCAATTTGCTCAATTAATGCTTTTTTAATCTCATTTGGATCAGATTTTAGCACCGCATCATAATTTGATACAATGGGTATGCTAGATTCATTAAACACTGCATTAGATATAACCTCTTTTAGTTGAGGTTTTGCATCTGACATTAATTTCGAATGAAATGCACCACTAACAGGGAGAGGAATAATGCGTTTTGCTCCATAATTTTTTAGCGATTCTGAAACAGAGTGAATAGAATCTGCTGATCCTGATATAACAATTTGTTGACTTGAGTTGATATTAGCAACTTGAGTGTCTGTGCCCATACAAATTTCAGCTATTTTCTCCTGATCCATTCCAATTACGGCACTCATTTTACCTTCATTATTCTTTTCACATTCATGCATTGCTTTTGCACGAATACTGACAATCTTAAGCCCTGTTTCGAAGGAATAAGTATTATTTGCATATAAAGCAGAAAACTCGCCAAGGCTGTGTCCAGCAACAACTTCAGGTGTATGATCATTTTCTTTTATTATATCAAAAAGAATACAAGAATAAATATAAATTGCCACTTGGGCATGGTTGGTTTTTCTTAGAACGCTTTCATTGTCATCAAACATAATCTTAGAGATATCATAACCAAGAATCTCGTTTGATAAGTCAATTTTATTTGTAGCTATCTTAGAGTGCTGATAAAGATTTAATCCCATTCCAGGACGATGAGAACCTTGCCCCGAAAAGATAAAACAACTGCCCATTAGTTCTGATCGACAGGTTTTCCTTTGTAGTACAGGATTCCGTCATGATAGTATGCATGATGCGGTAGATGTTCTTCTCCAGTATTTTTACACGTAACGGTATGTACTAAAGAAGACTTATAGTGAGTTCTTCTTTTCTTCGATCTTGTCTTTGACTGTCTTTTCTTAGGTAACATTTTCTTTCCTTAACTATGGGCAATATAAACAAATAAATCTTTGGAATAAAATAATTTTTATAATTCTATTTTATCTACCCAGCAATCATATCCTAGTTGATTTTTAATATCATTTGCAGTCATAGAAGCGTCCTCTCTAGATAAAAAGCTTCCATATCTGACTCGGTATTTTAATTTATCATTTGAGTCATTTTTTTGAATGAAAGCCTCAAAATTCGAATTATTTAATATTTTGACCACTTCTTGTGCATCTGCAAAACTAGCTTTTGCTGCAACCTGTATTGTAAAATAGGTATTATTTTTTTGTTTTTCTTCTTTATCTAATATTTGAGACTTTTTAACTGGTACATTTTTTTCTAGAATAGTATCAAGCCATTTATCATTTACTTCTTGGGTATAGATTGTAGAAAAAGATAAAAACAGTAATAAATAATATTTAATCATTGAAAAAGAATTCTATTTCTTTGTGAGCATTTTCGGTGCTATCTGATCCATGTGTAGCGTTCATAGATATATCAGTACCATATTTCTGCCTAATAGTTCCAATATTTGCTTTCTGAGAATCTGTTGCACCCATTAGATTTCTCCATTCAACAACAGCGTCTTCTTTTTCTAGTTTCATTACATGACATTCATATGATGTCATAAATTCGACTAGTTCACCAAAGAAAGATTTATCCTTGTGAATATCATAGAAGGCGCAAGCCTGTTTATTTGAAAGATGTAGAGTTTTTTCTTCAACAATATCAAATCCGTTGTCTAAAATATCCTTTCTGATATCTTCAAGGCAACCTTTTTTCATTGCATCAGGTTTAATAATTGCAAGTGTATTCTTCATATTTTTCCCCCTATAAGTGATTTCATTGTAATGCCAATATCAGATACAGTATTTGCAACTGATATTCCACATTCTTTTAATATTCTAATTTTAGCCTCAGCTGTTTCAGATCCCTCTGAGATTATTGCTCCAGCATGACCCATTCTTTTTCCTTTTGGGGCAGTCTGACCAGCTATAAAAGATACTACAGGTTTATCTAAATTGTCTTTAACCCATCTTGCAGCATCATTTTCCATGTTTCCACCGATTTCACCAATCATCACAATACCTTTTGTGTCATCATCTTGTTGAAAGTGTTTTAATATTTCTATCATACTTGATCCAATAACTGGATCTCCACCAATACCTACTGCAGTTGTAATTCCTAACCCAACATTAACCACTTGATCGATAGCCTCATATGTTAATGTTCCAGATCTTGATAATATTCCTATAGATCCTTTTTTGCATATAAATCCCGGCGTAATTCCAATCTTGGATTCTTCTGCTGTAATTAAGCCAGGACAGTTTGGTCCAATAAGAGTGCTAGAAGATTTATCAAGCATATTTTTAACCGTTACCATGTCTCTAGTAGGAATACCTTCAGATATACAGACTATTAGTTCAATATTTTCTTGAATTGCTTCCATAATTGCTGTTGCTGCAAATCTTGGAGGTACAAAAATAACGGTAGCATCAATTTGAAATTCTTTTTTTGCATCCTCAATAGAATTAAACACAGGCAAGTTTTTTGTGGTTGCCTTCTGGCCACCTTTACCCGGTGTAACACCACACACAATTTTTGAGCCATATTCAATCATTTGTTCTGCATGAAATAACCCCTCTGATCCTGTAATTCCTTGAACTAATATATTTGTATCTTTATTTAATAGAATTGACATATTATTTTACTATCTCCACAGCTTTTGTTGCAGCTTCATTAATTGTTTCTGCACTTATTATTTCAATGTCAGATTCATCAAGTATCTTTTTAGCTAATTTTGCATTAGTTCCTTGTAGTCTCACAACAACAACAACATCTAATTCTAATTCTTTAACTGCTTGTATAACACCATTAGCGACTCTATCGCATCTTACAATTCCACCGAATATATTAATTAAGATTGATTTAACATTTTTATCCGATAAAATAATTTTAAAACCATTTTTAATCGTTTCTACGTTTGCAGCTCCACCTACATCTAAGAAGTTTGCAGGTTCACCTCCACAATGCTTTATTATATCCATTGTAGCCATTGCTAATCCTGCACCGTTAACCATACAACCTACATTGCCATCTAGCTTGATATAATTTAATCCATACTCAGCAGCTTTAAGCTCTAATGGATCTTCTTCTGACTTGTCATGATAAGAAGCAATTTCAGGGTGTCTAAATAGGGAGTTAGAATCAATGTCCACTTTTGCATCAAGAGCTATAATTTCTTTGTTGGTTGTTGATACCAAAGGATTTATTTCTAAAAGGGAACAGTCTGATTCAATATAACATTTATACAGGTCTTTGAACATCTGCCCTACATTTTCAAATTTTTCAAGCGATAAAGATGCAATAATTTCTTTTACTGCACTATCTAGAGCATTAGGTGAGTCATCAATCCATGCTTTAATAATTTGTTCAGGATTATTTTCTGCTACTTCTTCAATATCCACACCACCTTCACTAGAAACTATAAACACATCAGAATTTTTAGATCTATCAAAGGTAATAGCAAAATAGTATTCTTTTTCAATATCTAAAGCTTCTGTAATAAGAATTTTATTGACCATTTTGCCTTCTGGGCCTGTTTGGTGAGTAATTAAATTCATTCCTAAAATTGTATTAGCAGCATCTTGAGCATCTTCAAAAGTAGGGCAGTATTTAACTCCACCACCTTTTCCTCGACCTCCAGCATGAATTTGAGCTTTGACGATTACAGCTTCGCTGTTAAAGTCAGCCTGTACTTTTTTAATAGTACTATCAATATCTCTGCTATTGTCAATAGCATAACCTTCCTGGATAGGAACATTAAACTTTTTAAGAATTTCTTTAGCTTGATATTCGTGAATTTTCATATTAATCCATATAAGGATAACGGTAATCCTTAGGTGGCTCAAATGTTTCTTTAATTGTCCTTGGTGAAGTCCATCTTAGAAGATTAAGCATAGATCCACCTTTATCATTTGTACCGGAAGCTCGACTACCTCCAAAAGGTTGTTGTCCTACAACAGCACCAGTTGGTTTATCATTTATATAGAAATTACCAGCTGCAAATCTTAGTGTTGATTTTACTTCTTCAGCAATAGCTTTGTCTTCTGAAAAAACACATCCAGTTAATGCATAAGGGGAAGTATTATCAATAAGATCTAATGTTTCTGACCATTTATTGTTATCATAAACATAAATTGTCAGTACTGGTCCAAAGATTTCTTCTTCTAGAGTTTTAAAGTGAGGATTACTTGTTACAACAACGGTAGGTTGAATAAAATATCCTTTTGATTTATCATATGTTCCTCCACATAAAACGTCACAATCATCTGCGTCATTAGCAAAATCAATATAAGAAGCAATCTTATCAAAAGCATTTTCATCAATAACAGCATTAACAAAGTTCTTCAAATCTTCAGTTGGTCCAACATCAATAGTTGCAACTTCTTTGATTAGTTTCTCTTTAATTTCATTCCATTGATTTTTAGGAAGATAAGCCCTAGACATTGCTGAGCATTTTTGTCCTTGGTACTCAAATGCTCCTCGAACCATTCCAGTTACTAAAGCATCAATATTCGCAGATTCATGAGCTATACAGAAGTCTTTTCCACCTGTTTCTCCGACGAGCTTAGGATAGTTCTTATAATTTTCTATATTATTAGATACAGTTTTCCATATTGACCTAAATGTTTCTGTAGATCCGGTAAAGTGAATACCAGCCAGGTCTTTATGATTTAAAACTTTGTTTCCAATTTGTGATCCAGATCCTGGAAGGAAATTAACAACTCCATCAGGAAGTCCAGCTTCTTTATAGAGTTCCATAATTACATAAGATGAATAAATAACACTACTTGCTGGTTTCCACAATACTGTATTGCCAACAACAGCAGGAGCAATAGCCAAATTTCCTCCAATACTAAAAAAATTAAATGGAGCGATAGCAAAAACAAAACCTTCAAGTGGTCTAAATTCTAATGCATTGTGCATTCCCTCTGGGGAAATAGGAGTAAATGTTTCTTGCATCTTGTAAGCAAACTCAATATTAAAATTTAAAAAATCTATAAGTTCACATGATGCATCAACTTCCGCTTGAAAAACACTTTTTCCAAGGTCAAGCATTGCTGCAGCATTAATTTTATATCTATATGGACCCTCAATTAAATCAGCAACTTTCTTAAAAATTGAAGCCCTGTAGTTAAGTGATGTGTTTGACCAGGATTTCCATGCTTCAAGATTGGATTCTATTGCCATTTCAATCTCTTTCTCTCCAGCTTCATGATATGTTCCTAAAATATGTTGATGATCATGAGGTTTTGTACACGTTTTTGTGTTACCGGTATAATATTCTTTTCCATGAATAATTACTGGAATTTCTTTTTCTCTATTTGACTGTCTTTCAATCTCTTTTATTAATTCTTCACGATGTTTTGAGCCAGGCTCAAAATCTATAATTGGAGCATTAACTGCTTTAAAATTTTTGTCCATAATTTTTCCTTTTGTTTTTAGTGCCTAATATTAATTAAAATATCCTTCATTTGAGAATAATTCTTTACTAAAACTAATTTTTTTCTTAATGCCGACGCATTTGGAAAGTTTTTGAAATACCAACCAAAGTGTTTTCTCATATTATTAGTTCCTACAACCTCACCATGTGTTTCAACAAGTAAGTCTAAATGTTTCTCACAAATATCCAATCTTTCATTAAAACTTATATCATTAAAATCTTCATTTTTCATATATTTTTTAATCTGAGTAAAAAACCAAGGATTTCCAAGAGCAGCTCTGCCAATCATGATTCCATCGCATTTTGTTAATGAAAACATTTTTTTGATATCTTCTATACTTTTAATATCTCCATTGCCTATTACTGGAATATTTACATTTTCTTTTAATTCTTTTATTAATGACCAATCCGCTTTTCCTTTATACATCTGAACAGTTGTTCTTGGATGTAATGTGATAGCCTTAATACCAATTTTTTCTAGTTTTATACCTGCATCTGTACTGACAATATTTTCAGAATTCCAACCTGCTCGCATTTTTACAGTGATTGGGACTTCTTTAACAGAATCAACAACTGCAGCAGTAATGTCTTCCATTAAACACAAATCCTTTAGTGCCGCAGATCCAGCACCTTTTGTGGTGACTTTTGGAACAGGGCAGCCATAATTAATATCAATAAGGTCGGGTTTAAACTTTTCATAGACTAATCGGGCAGCCTTCTCCATAACTTCAGGAGTATCACCAAAGATTTGAATACCAATTGGCCTCTCAAATTCTGAAAATTCAATCATTTTCAAGGTTTTTTCATTTTCTCTGATAATGCCATGCGCTGAAACAAATTCAGAATAAACTATACCTGCACCAAATTCCTTTGCAATTACTCTGTATGCATAATCAGTTACTCCTGCCATAGGAGCTAAAAAGAAAGGGAAATCTAGATTTAAAGATCCAATTTTTATTTTTCTATTTAAATCAATCATAATTCTTTTTGTTTGTTCGGTTCAATTATTAGTTTAAATTTGCCGGAGTTTGATTGAAATTAAACATAAAAGGTTAAAAAAATGTCAAGAGTTTGTGAAGTAACAGGCAAAAAAGTAATGTATGGTAACAATGTTAGTCATGCACACAATAAAACTAGAAGAAGATTTGATGTAAATCTCCAGAAGAAGACTTTCTGGGTCGATAGCTTAAATAAATCAATTACTCTTAAAGTTTCAGCAAAAGGCCTTAAGATTATCGATAAAAAAGGCATTGATTCTGTAATCAAGGAATTAGCCGCTAAAGGAAGAAAATTCTAAGATTTTTTGAGACTATTATTCAGTTCTTGAATAATAATTTCATGATTTATTTTTCCTTTTGATTCTTTCATTACCTTACCCATAAAATAGCTTAATAGTTTGTCTTCACCATCTTGAAATCTTTTTACTTCATTTGGATTATCTTTTAATACTTTCTTAATAATATCTTTTATATTATGGTCTGTATTATTTAGGTAATCTCCTTTATTTAGGATAAAGTCAATTGAACTATCAGAATTAAACAATTTTCTTAAGATTTCTTTCCCAGAAGCTGCAGTGACTTCTCCATTATTGACTAATGCTATAATTTTTGATAAATCATTAGGATTTATTTTTTTATCATCAAACTCTTCATTTTCTTCATTGAATAATCTGAATAATTCTCCTGTTATCCATTTATTTGCATCTTTAGCGTCTGTATTAGATATCATTTTTTCAAAATAAGATGCAATTTCACTTGTGCTTGATAGTATGCTTGCTTCTTTAGATGTAAAATTATAATCCTTCATCCATTTTTCCTCTAATTCAAAGGGGAGAGTGGGAAGAAGTTTCTTAATTGAATCAATATGTTTCTTATCAATCTCTACTGGAGGAAGATCGGGTTCAGGAAAATATCGATAATCATCAGCATTTTCTTTAATTCGCATTATTTCTGCTGTATTTCTTTCATTATTCCAGGTAAGTGTTGCTTGTTTTACTGAATCTCCTTTTGATAGCAGATCATGCTGTCTTTTTATTTCAGATTCAATTGCTTTTTGTACATTTTTAAAAGAATTAATATTTTTAATCTCTGTTTTAGTGCCAAACTCTTTAATCCCTTTCTTTTTGATTGATATGTTTGCATCGCATCTCAGCTTTCCTTGTTCCATTTCAGCATGAGAAATTGTTATATAGTTGACAATCTGTTTAATTCTTTGAATTAGTATTTTTGCTTGTACGGGATGTGTTAAAACAGGCTCTGTTACAATTTCTATTAATGGAGCACCACTTCTATTAAAATCTAACTCACTGTTATTATTAGAAGAATTGTGCGTTGATTTTCCTGCGTCTTCTTCTAAATGAGCTCTTGTTAATTGAATATCATATTTCTTTTCATTCCACCAGATCGGTATCACTCCACCAGTAACAATAGGTTGATCAAATTGTGATATTTGATATCCTTTTGGCAGATCAGGATAGAAATAATGTTTTCTAGAAAAAGAAAAAGAAGAATGCACTTTAGCACCTACTGCGCTACCAAATTTGATAGCAAAATCTATTGCTTTTTCATTTATTGAAGGAAGCGCTCCTGGTAATCCTAGAGAAGTAGGGCAGGTAAGAGTATTAACATCTTGATCGTAAGAGTATTCACAAGTACTGAACATTTTTGATTTTGTTTCTAATTGTACATGGACTTCTATACCAATTACAAAATCCCAATCTTTATTAATCTTTTCTATGTTATTCAATTTTTTTGATCTGCAATTAAGTTTAAAGCAGATCCAGCTTTAAACCATGAAATTTGATTATCTGAAAAAGTATGCATTGTTTCAATAGTATGTGTAGAGCCATCAGGTTTAGTGAGGATTAGATCTATATTATTTGATGGATCAAACTCATTCAGATTCATAGTTGATATAGTATCAAAAGCCTCAATTTTATTATAATCTGATTTGTTTTGAAATATTAAAGGTAATATGCCTTGTTTTTTTAGATTTGTCTGAGCAATTCTTGCAAAACTTTTTGCTAGAACAATTTTACAACCCATAAATCTTGGTTCCATAGCTGCATGCTCTCTACTAGAACCTTCTCCATAGTTTTCATCGGCAACTGCAATCCAATCAATAGTATTTGATTTATAATATTGTGCCACTTCATAAATATCATTTGTCTCTTTAGTGTCAGTGTTGATTGCTTCTCCAGTAGATTGTGTATATGCATTTAATGCACCGGAATACATATTTTGAGATATATTTTCAAGATGTCCTCTATATTTCAGCCAAGGTCCAGCCGGGGATACATGATCTGTAGTACATTTTCCTTCTGCTTTCAATAGAACGCGTAAATTTTTAATTTCTTTATTATTCCATTTTTCAAATGGCTCCAATGTTTGCAATCGACTACTATTTTTATCAATTATAATTTCTGCAGATGGATTTAAATCTCCTGATAAAAAATCACTACTTTCTATATCTGCAAATCCTTCATCAGGTAATTCTGAACCAATAGGCGAATCAAACATAAATTTACTACCATCTTTCATGGGAATAGAGTCCTTAGAAGGATTAAAACTGAGTTTGCCTGAAATAGTTAGAGCTGTTACAATTTCTGGGCTTGCTACAAAAGATTCAGTAGCTGCGTTTCCATCATTTCTTTTTGCAAAATTCCTATTGAATGATGTAATAATAGTATTTTTCTCTCCATCTTGAACATCAGATCTTTTCCACTGTCCAATACATGGGCCACAAGCATTAGCAAGTACTTTACCTCCTAATTTTTGGAATATTTCTGTATATCCATCACGTTCCATAGTAGCCTTTATTTGATTGGAACCAGGAGTAATATAAAACTCTGATTTAGCTTTTAATCCTTTATCCAATGCTTGTTTTGCTACATGAGCAGCTTTTTCAATATCTTCATATGAAGAGTTAGTGCAACTTCCAATTAATCCTACTTTTAAATCATCGTCATAGCCATTTTCTTTGATAGCTGATGGCATTTCTGATACTTTCCTAGAAAGATCAGGGCTGTATGGTCCAACAATATGAGGCTCAAGTTCAGACAAATTAATTTCAATCACTTCGTCATAGTATTTTTCAGGATCTTCTTCTACTTGTTTGTCTGCTTTTAGGTTGTCTTTTAATTCTTCTGCTAAATCAGCAATATCAGATCTTGAAGTGGCAACAAGATACTCAAACATCTTCTTGTCATAAGGAAATAAAGAAGTGGTTGCCCCGACTTCAGCTCCCATATTAGTGATAGTAGCTTTACCCGTACAGCTTATTGTCTTAGTTCCTTCTCCAAAGTATTCAATAATTTTTCCAGTTCCACCTTTAACTGTTAAGATTCCAGCTAGTTTAAGGATGATATCTTTCGGAGAAGCCCAGTCTTTTAATTTTCCAGTTAATTTAACTCCAATAACTCCAGGCCAATTAACTTCCCATGGTGAATTTGTCATCACATCAACAGCATCAGCTCCACCTACACCAATTGCAATCATTCCTAAACCTCCAGCGTTAGGGGTGTGTGAATCAGTGCCAATCATTAACGATCCAGGAAATGCATAATTTTCTAATATTGTTTGGTGAATAATGCCTGCACCGGGTTTCCAAAAGCCAATACCATATTTCTCACAGACAGATATTAGAAAATTATAAACTTCTTTATTTGTAATAAGAGCATTATCTAAATCATCTTCTGCTCCATGAATAGCAGTAATTAAATGATCACAATGAACAGTGCTAGGCACAGCGGTTGTATTCATTCCAGAATTAATAAATTGCAGTAATGCCATTTGTGCCGTTGCATCTTGCATCGCTACTCGATCAGGTTTAATACAACAAAATGTTTTTGTTCTTTCTGGGATTGATTCTAAGGGCTTACTTAAATGCGAAAAAAGTATTTTTTCTGTATAGGTTAAAGGTCTATTAAAAAAATTTCTAGCAATGGGAAGAGAATCTATATACTTAGAGTATGTTTTTTTAACTATTTTAGTTTGGTCCATTATTTATCCTGCCTAAATTATTTAAATTTAACTACAAAAAAAATAACTAAAACATGGGTTTAATATTAGCATCAAGTTCTCCAAGACGAAAGAGAATTCTCGAAGATTTAGGCTATAGTTTTCAGTGTATACCTCCAGACATCGATGAATCAAATGATAAAGGCTTAGATTCGATTTCTTATGTTATTAGAATTTCAGAAAATAAAGCCCGTCATGTATGGGAGAACAATCAAGATCATTATATTCTCTCAGGCGATACTATCATAGATTTTAATCATCAAATCATCGGTAAGCCATCTTCACATAATGAAGCATTTGAAATTCTTAATAAACTGTCTAATCAAATACATTCTGTAATAAGCGCATTAACCCTTTTTTATGAAGGAAGATCCACTACTGTTTTTGATAAAACAAATGTTACTTTTAAAAAATTATCTGAATCTATTATAAAAGATTATATCAATTCCTTTGATGTATTGGATAAAGCGGGAGCTTATAATATTGAGGATGCTGAAAATATTTTAATTAAACATATTGACGGATGTTACAATAATATTGTAGGTTTTCCCTTGAAGAAATTCGAAATGAGTAAGATAAAAAAGATAATAGACACCCTATGATTTTCTATTCACGATATAAGCGCTTTAGACTAGAGAATAAGATCTCGCTTGAAGATATTCAACGTAGAACAAAAATAGATGTTGATAGTATTAAGGCTATGGAATCAGGAAAATTCTCAGAGATTTCTCCAGTGTATGTCAGATTATTTTTTAAAGCATATCTTAAAGAGATTGGCGTGGACCTTGACGAGGGTATGAGTGAATTAGATGATTTCCTTAATCAGAAAAGCTCTGATTCAAAACCAAAACATAGAAAAGAAAAAACATTAGATAAGAATAAAAGTCCAAAGTTTGTTGATATTATTAATACCAAAAAAACTATTAATCCAAATATTTTGATTGGTTTAGCAGGATTTTTAATTTTAATCTTACTTAGTTTTCTACTTAATAATTCATCTGATGTTTCTAATATTGATAAAGAGAACGAATTAAGAATGTCCCAATCTCTTTTAGACAACTTATATGTTGTAAGAACTGAGGAAGTTTTAAGCGAAGAAGATTTTGTTTTTCCAATAACTATTCGATTCAAATCGAATAATGAAAATTATATCAAATATTCAGATGAAATCTCTGCAAAAGAATATTTTGTATTTGATGAGGGTAATAATAATCAATCAAGTTCTTTCTCTGAGATTTGGAATGGAGATAATAGATCATTCTTAATAGCAAATACAGCAAATTTTGAGTTTGTATTTTTCTCTGAAGACATCTTTAGAGACTTCTCTGATAGTATAGTTAATGACTTTCCAGTAAGAATAGATCTTATATCAGATCCTCTTTCTGTTTCTATTACAAAATATATACCAAAAAGATAGATAGTCTTTAGATCTGTTTTTTCTAATTCATTTTCTTTCACCATTTTTTATCTATTTATAACAAACTTATTGACATAGATGCTATATACATATTAAGATAAGTGGTGAATTGTGGGTTAAATTCCCTTAATTACCGTTTATTATGCGTAGCCAATATACATTTACAGGACAGTATGACTTTGCTATTGATTCAAAAAATCGAATCAATATCCCTGCAACATTTCGAAAACAACTTCATAAGTCAGATAAAAATAAGTTTGTTATTACAAGAGGGATTGATCCTTGTATTTGGATATATCCCATAGGTGAATGGGAGAAGATTGATAAAGAATTGAATCAACTCTCTTCGCTTTCTAGAACAAATCGTACTTTCTTAAGAAATCACTTAAGACATGCGAAAATAGTATCTTCAGATGAACAGGGAAGAATAATTTTAACAAAAAGCTTAATTGAATATGCGAATATTCTAAAAGATATAACTATTATAGGCGTTTTAAATAAGATTGAAGTATGGGACAACCATACATTAGATGAATTAGATTCTCAGCAAGATATTAATGAGGAAGCCTATGAAGAACTTTCCAAGAGGGTCAATATCTGATGACCTCAATTCTGTCAGAAAGCTATAGCCATTATCCAGTTATGCTGACGGAATCAATTAATAATTTAGATATCAAAGAAGATGGAATCTATGTTGATGGCACCATCGGGCTTGGGGGTCATTCAGTTAAAATTCTTGAACATATTAAGAAAGGATTTCTAATTGGTTTTGATAGAGACTCCAATTCAATAAAAATTGCAAAAAAAAGACTAAGTATATTTGATAATTTTGAATTAATTCACTCTAGCTATACAAATTTAGATGATGCTTGTAAAAAACTTAACATAAAGAAGTTTGATGGCATACTTTTAGACTTAGGCCTTTCTTCTTTCCAACTAGAAGATAATCAAAGAGGATTTTCGCATCGATATGATTCTTCTCTAGATATGAGATTTGATGATACCAATGGTGGGTTAACAGCAGAAGAAATTATTAATAGTTCATCTATTAAAGAGCTTACGGATATCTTTAATGAATTTGGGGAAGAAAGGAATTCTTTTAGAATTGCTAGAGCTATAAAGGAATCTAACGAAGAAATAAATGCAGAAACATTAGTCAGAATTATTAGTCGAATGACAGCTTACAAATATCGTATTAAAACATATTCACGAATTTTTCAAGCGCTTCGCATCAAAACGAATGATGAATTAGAGCACTTAGAATCATTCTTAAACGATTTTATGAATTTTCTTAAACCTAACGGTAGAATTGTTATTATCAGTTATCACTCTATGGAAGACCGCATGGTAAAACACAAATTCAAGGCATTAAAATTAAATAAAGAACTAAAAGTATTATCCAAGAAACCTTTTATACCAACAGATCAAGAGATATCAGATAATAGAAGATCCAGAAGTGCAAAAATGAGAGTAGGAGAGAAGATTGGTTAGAAAGAAAAGACTAACAAAAGCTCAAATCAAGAAAAGAGAAAATATAAAATGGAGTGCAATGTTTGTTATAACAATCGCAACCATCGCTTTATACTTAGCTGCATTTATAGAGATAGATAAAACTCAGTCTAGTATCGATTTTAATAGAAAAACATTAGCTCAGCTAAGTGAAGATCTTACGCTCAAGATCAATGAAGTAGAGAAGATGAAGCGAGCAGATGTTATTTCAAAAAAAGCAAAGAAAATTGGACTGGTATACAGTCAACCAGAAACACTTATCGTAAAAATAAGCAATGACTAAAAATTATTTAAAATTTAAAAATAGAATTAGGATCATAAACTTCCTAGTTATGTCAGTTTGGATATTGTTTTTTGTCGAGCTTTTTACGCTTCAAGTTATAGAAGGTATTGATAAGCCCCAAGGCATTAGAGAGGAATTGGTTAAAGGTAAAAGAGGAAATATTTTTGATGTAAAAGGAAATAATATTACTCAGAATTTAACTTTCTACAATATTGGAGTACGTCCAAATAAGATTATTAATGAAGATATTCTTTTAAAAGATTTATCAGATTGTACTGGCACTGATTTAGGTATTTATATTGATAAATATAATAGCGGGAAATCTTACATACCTTTAGAAAAAAAGACCATAAAGAACTGCCAAGAATTAAAGCTAAAGTATGGTGATGGATTGGTTATTAATCAAGATCATAAGAGATATTATCCTGAAGAAAACTTATTTGGTCAGATTGTAGGATTTACCAATGTGGATGATATAGGAATTTCGGGATTAGAGTATCAATACAATAAATATCTAGAACCTAAAACAGGATCTAGAGTCTTCAAAAGAAATGGATTGGGTAAACGTATCACTGATCCAACTTTACCATATCAGGCTCCTGAAAATGGCTCAGATATCTATTTAACTATTAATAAGGAATACCAAGCAATACTAAGAGAAGAATTAATTGATCAAGTAGAAAAGACAGAAGCATCTTCTGCTATGGGATTGATATTAAATCCTCAAACAGGAGAAATTGTATCTATGGTTAGCGTTCCTGATTTTGATCCAAACAATCCACAAGATTTTGAAGTAGAATATCAAAAAAATAGATTGATTCTAGACACCCTAGAGCCTGGCTCAACTTTTAAGGTGGTTACTATAGCAGCAGCTCTTAAGAACGATATCAATCCTAAAGATGAATACAATGTTGAAGGACCATATAATTTTCATGACATAAAAATGATTGAAGATTCAGAGCCACATTCAGTTCTTACTGTTAAAGAAATATTAGCCTATTCAAGCAATATAGGTACAATAAAAATTGCTGAATCTTTAGGGCGCGATAAGCTCTACAAGCAAGCAAAAGAATTTGGATTTGGATCTAAAACCGGTTTCAATCCAAATTTAGAGCAGAGCGGGACAGTTTATGAAACTAAGAAATGGAGCTTATCATCGATGCATAGCGTTCCTATAGGCTATGAAGTTTCTGTTACACCAATACAAATTGCCATGGCATATGCAGCAATTGCAAATGGAGGTTTTTTATTGAAACCATATATGGTTGATGAAGTTAAAAAGAGTGACAATACAGTTCTAAAGAACGAACAAAGATTGAGAAAGAGAATTTTATCACAGTCAGATGCAGAAATATTGAAAGATATGCTATCTTATACAGTTGAAAATGGTAGCGGCAAACAAGCGAAATTGTCTGGATGGGATATATCTGGAAAAACAGGTACATCTAAAAAAATTATTGATGGCGAATATTCAGAATCAGAATTTTTAGCTAGCTTTATAGGGTTTTTTCCAAAAGAGAATCCTCAATTATTAGGACTAATTATAATTGATGGCGCATCCGTTGCTAGCAATTATCATTGGGGATCAATGTCTGCAGCTCCAGTATTTAAGTCTGTGATGCAACGCATCATTAATATTGATTCAGGAATAACAAATAATAAGAATAATAAAAGGAAAAAAAATAAAAAATCTGATCCAATTTTAATTCAAAAGAATATTAAAAAATCAGAAAATATAGCAATGGTAGAGATGCCAAACCTATATGGAAAAAGTGTTATGGAGGCATATTCAATTTTAAATAAGAAAGGTATTAAGCCTCAATTAACAGGAAATGGAGTAGTAGTCTTTCAGTCTATTCCAGCTGGAGACAAGATACCTAAGCAATCTATATGCATATTAAAAGCAGAGATAAAATCATGAATATCAATCAAATGAATATAGGAATTCTTGGATTGGGGGTTAGCGGATATTGGGCTGCAAAGTTAGCTTCTTCTTTTGGTGCAAATGTGTTTGTGTCAGACAGCAAATCAGATATTAGCGATGAATATTTAGTAGAATTACGAGAGATAGGTATTGATATAGAGTTGGGCAATCATTCTAATAAAATCCTTAATTCAGACTTAATTATAAAATCACCTGGCATACCAAGTGATATAAAAATAATTAATAAAATACTGGATAATAATCTAGAGATGATAAGCGAAATTGAATTTGCCTATAGATTGTCGGAGCTAAAAATCATTGCTATAACAGGAACTAATGGGAAGACAACAACTGTAACATGCCTTTATAATGTACTAAAGAAAGAATTTAATGTTGTAAAAAGCGGGAATATAGGTAATCCATTCTCAGAAATTATATATCAACAAAACAAATCTAAAGATTCCAGTACTGATTTTTGCATATTGGAATTATCTAGTTTTCAGATTGACGATATTGATACTTTTAAGCCCGATATAGCAATGATTTTAAATATTTCAAGAGATCATTTAGATAGATATGAAGATTTTTCAGACTATTCTAATTCAAAAATGGGTCTTTTCAAAAATATGACCCATGATGATCTAATAATCTATAATCATGACGACAGTATCCTATGCGATGAAATAGAGAAGATAGATAGAGTCTTTATGTCTTACTCTTTAGATAAAAAATTTAGCAGATTTCATTTAGATAATAGAGAAATAAAATCATCTAATAGTGATGAGATTCTTAAAATAGATGACTGCAAAATATCTGGAATACATAATGTCTCTAATTTTATAGGTGTTGCTACTATTGGTTCTTATTTAGGATTGAATGATAAGGAAATTTTTGAGTCTTTAAGAGAGTTTGAAGGATTGCGTCATAGGTTTGAGATATTTAAAGAAATAAATGGTATCAGATTCATTAATGATTCTAAGGCCACAAATATTGCATCTGTTGAAGTAGCAATTAATTCTATAGATAGTAATATTATTCTAGTAATGGGTGGTCTTCCTAAGGATTCTGATTTTTCAAACATTTTACAATATTCTGATTCTATAAAATCTATAATTGCATATGGTGTTGCATCGGATGATATATGCGCTTCACTATCAGATTCATTAGAAGTAAAGAAGATTAAAAAATTTGATGAAGCTATTAATTATGCAATTGATTTAGCAGAAAAAGGAGATTCTGTTTTAATGTCTCCAGGTTGTGCTAGCTATGATCAATTCAGAAATTTTGAAGAAAGAGGGGATTTTTTTAAGAATATAGTAGAAAGGCATTATTCATGAATATAAAAGAAAGAAAACAAGATAAATGGTTGTTGTGGACAGTTATACTATTGATAGTTTTTGGTCTATTCATTTTATTTAGTGCTAGCTGGATAAAATCTCTTGAGATTACTGATGGAGCTTCACGTATTTTCTTTTTAAAGAATCAACTATTGAAATTTATTCCAGGAATAGCTGTATTTCTTATTGCATCTCATTTTAACTATAGAAGATTGCAATATCTTGCTCCAATATTGATGGTAGGCTCATTTCTATTGCTAGCCTATACAAGCATGCAAGGCTGCGATGGTGACTCTTGTAGATGGCTATCTATCGGTCCAATATCTTTTCAGACGTCTGATTTAGCAAGATTTGCAGTGATTCTATTTCTAGCTGATTATATAGATAGAAACTATAAATATATGGATCAATTTGTTAAAGGTATTGTAATTCCATTTGCCTGTATCTTACCTATATGTTTCATGATTATCATTCAGCCAGACAATTCCACAACACTTATTTTGCTAAGTATTGTATTTGCTTTGTTATTTATTGGCGGAGTATCATTTCCTCAGATAGGCACTGTAGGAGTTTTATCGGTAGGAGCAATTCTTATTTTCATTGTAAACAGTAAGAATTATGCATTAGGCAGAATTCTTTCTTTTCTTGATCCTAATTCAGCAGGAAGTATGGGGTATCAATCTAGTCAAGCACTTATTGGCTTAAAGCAAGGAGGATTGACTGGTATGGGTATAGGAGAGAGTATACAGAAGCACTCATATTTACCAGAGACTCATACTGATTTTATTTTTGCTATTATTGGAGAAGAATTAGGCTTTATAAGAACAAGTGTATTTATGTTAGCTTATACTATCATATTATTTAGAGCTATTCAAATTTCCAAAAAATCAAATGATATTTTTGGTATTATTCTTTCCGTTGGTTTTGGCTTGAGTATTACATTCTATGCTCTTATAAATATTGGTGTGGCAATTAATATTCTTCCAGTAACAGGCGTCCCACTTCCATTTATTAGTTATGGAGGTTCTTCATTAATTATCAATTTATTAATGGTTGGAATTTTGCTAAATATCAGCAAAGCACAGCGAAAATTTAAAGTGAAAAAATGGAGACTTCGAGTTGATGGATAACAAGACAATTATCTTTTGCGGAGGAGGAACAGGCGGACACTATTATCCATTAATGGCGATTAAAAATGGGCTTGGAAAAGAAATAAGAAGTGAAAACTTTCACTATATCGGTTCAAAATATGGAATTGAATCAAGAAAAATTGATTCTGAAAATATAAACAGCCTACTTATTCCAATTAAAGGGTTTGATAGATCCTTCTCTTTATATGCAATAGGAAGAAATTTTATGTTAATATTTCAACTATTTTTTGGATTAATAAGGGTTGGTTGTTTCTTTATAAAGAAGAGACCTAGCTTGGTAATTGCAACAGGCGGATACGCTTCATTCCTGCCTCTTCAAATAGCAAAAATCTTTAGAGTACCATATTTCTTACACGAGCAAAATTCATTTCCAGGAATAGTAACCAGAGTATTCTCTTCTAGTGCAATGAAGGTATTTCTTGGATTTGAAAATGCAAAAAAATATCTAAAAAATACTAAACTTCTTTTTACAGGCAATCCAATTTATAGTCATAATCATAAAGATATGTCTATATCTATAGATACAAATAAAAGAACCGTATTGATAGTAGGAGGAAGTCAAGGTTCAGTAGTTCTAAATAAGCTTATATCAGAGTGTATTGATCAAAAATTATTGGATGATGTTAATATTTTATGGATAGTAGGTCTTAATCATTATGATAAACATAAGCATTATAGTAGTGAATCAATTAAGGTTTTATCTTTCGTTGACAACATGCCATATTTATATGATCTATGCGATTTGATAGTTTCAAGAGCTGGAGCAATGACAATTTCTGAAATATTGAAATTTGAAAAACCTTCTATTCTAATCCCTTTTAGATTTTCAGCAGAAGATCATCAAGTGTTTAATGCAAGATATTTAGAAGAGAATTTTGCAGCATTATCAATTCAAGAAAAAGACATATCAATATCTTTATTATCAGAAAGAATCAATGAAATCTGTAAAAATGATAGAGTATACAGCTCAATGAAAGAGAATATTCAAAAAATGAACAAACCTGATTCAGTAAATGTTATAACTAATAATATTATGGAGTATTTGCATGCTTTCTAGTATAAAGAGGATTCATTTTATTGGTATAGGTGGTATTGGAATGAGTGGAATCGCTGAACTTTTGCATAACCAGGATTTTAAGATTACAGGTTCAGATATATCTGAGTCACCAAATATTGATAGGTTGAGAGCGCTAGATATTGTCATAGCAATCGGTCATGATGAGAAAAATATATCAGAAGCGGAAATTGTAGTTTACTCGGATGCTATACCTAAGAATAATGTTGAATTAGTTGCAGCAGATGAGAGAGATATTCAATCTTATTCTAGAGCACAAATGATATCACAGCTTGCTAAGTTAAAAAGTTCTACAGTTGGAATTTCTGGAACACATGGAAAGACTACTACAACATCTATGATTGGTTCAATACTCAAAGATTCTGATTTGGATCCCACTATAATTGTAGGAGGTGTAGTTAAATCTATAAATACTAACTCAGTTCTAGGTTCCGGCGATACTTTTGTCGTTGAAGCTGATGAATTTAATAGAAGTTTTCTTGAACTTACTCCGACTATAGCGGTAGTTAATAATATCGATTTGGAACATATTGATTGTTATAAGGACTTAGCAGATTTAAAGAATGCATTCATCCAATTTGCCAATTCAGTTCCTTTTTATGGAATGGTTAGTATTTGTAAGGATTCTGATAATGCTGCATCAATTATACCATTGATTGATAAGCCATTAGTTACTTATGGAATAGAATCTGACAATGTTGATTTTAAGGCAAAGAATATTATCCATAGTGATGGAAAAGTGACATTTGATGTTATTCATGAGAGAAAGAACTATTCATTTTCAATGAATATTCCAGGTTCATATAATGTCTTAAATGCTTTAGCCGCTATATCTGTATGTAAAACTATGGGTTTATCAATAGAAGATATTAGTAAGAGCTTAAAAGATTTTTCAGGCGTTAAAAGACGATTTGATATTAAAAGACATAACGAGACCATAACTATTATTGATGACTATGCTCATCACCCCGTAGAAGTTTCGAGCGTTATTGAGGCAGTAAAAAGTAATTGGGATAGAAGATTATTGGCAATTTTTCAACCGCATCTTTTTTCTAGAACTAAGCAGTTCCATAAAGATTTTGCAAAGTCTCTCTTTGATGCTGACATTATTTTTATTACTGAAATCTTTGCTTCAAGAGAAAAGTTAGATCCTTCTATCAGTTCAAAAAGAATCAGCGAACATCTTAGAGAGTTGAATCATGAGAATGTATTTGATATTACTACAGAATCTTTAATTGAAGATATCAAAAACCATTACACTGAGGGGGATATTATTCTAACTATTGGTGCAGGTAATATTTGGAGATATGCAGATACATTAACCGAGAATATGAAATGATTGATTCTTTGAAAGAGAAGATTATAGAACAGACAAATGCAACGGTTCTTGCTAATGAAAGCATGAGCAATCATACTACATATGGTATTGGAGGTCCTGCTGAATTGTTTGTTTTACCATCAAGCAAGCAAGATTTAATTGATACTGTTAGAATAGGTAGGGATTATAAACAACCTGTAACTATTATAGGTTCAGGATCAAATTTATTGATTAGTGATAATGGTATTAAAGGCGTTGTGATATCAATTAAGCATTGTTTAAAAGAGATTCGTATTGATGAAGAAAAGGTTTATGTAGAGTGTGGCGTTATTCTAAGTAAAATGATCAGAGAATCTATGAAACACAATTTAAAAGGATTAGAAAATCTTATTGGAGTTCCAGGCACACTTGGTGGCGCATTGATAATGAATGCAGGTGCTTGGGGTGGAGAGATTTCAGAAAACTTAGAAACTGTAGAGATACTAAATGAAAAAAATAAAATTAGATTACTATCTAAGAAAGATATTGATTTCTCTTATAGATCATCTTCTTTTGCAAAAGAATCAATTTTGTTAGCAGCAACATTCAAGCTTAAAAAATCACCAAAAGAATCAATTCACGAGAACTTTGATGTAGCAAGAGCAGGAAGAAAGAATACGCAACCTTTGAACTATCGTTCCGCAGGGAGTGTATTCAAAAATCCGTCTTCTAAGCATTCTGCTGGAATGTTAATAGACCAAGCAGGTCTAAAAGGTTTTTCAGTGGGAGATGCTGAGATTTCTAATAAACATGCAAACTTTTTTGTGAATAACGGTAGTGCAAAGGCTGATGACATGTTAGCGCTTATTAAAAAAGCGAAGAATGCCGTGAAAGAGAAATTCAATATTGACTTAGAGTTAGAAGTAAAATTATTAGGATTTGATGTTAAGGAAATGAGCGAATAATGAAGAATGATTTTATAAAGATTTTTGATTCTATTAGTAAGCCAATATCATCTTTATTATTGATAGGAATCTTTCTTTTTGGATCTATTAAATGGGCCAAATTTAATCAAATGTTTATTGTGAAAGATGTAAATATTGAAGGAGTGAATTACTTTGATGATACAATGCTATTAGAGTATAAGGATAGTATAAAAAATCAGAATATCTTCTTTTCCAATCTAGGAAATTACAAAGATAACATAGAGGCATTAGATCATATAAAGGATTGCAAGGTGTCAAGAACATTCCCTAATAGAGTTGAGATTCAAATTTATGAAAGAGAGCCGTTAGCTATTATAAACGCTAATGATTTAATTATTCTCGATTCAGAAGGAATTTGTTTGCCAGTTGAATATTGTGAAATCTCATTACCTATCTTGTCAAATTTCAAGACCAATCAAGAATTGTATGAAAAGGGTAAAAAGACTAAATCATCTAATGTTCTAAAGTCAATTGACGTTATTAAATACTCAAAAGATAACTTTTATGCATTATACGACAATATATCAGAGTTTGTTTTTAACGAGGACAATGAATATGAAATTATTTTAAAAAATGGAAGAACAAAAATTTTACTTGGGGATGATAACATATTTACAAAAATAAATTATTTAAATGCTTTTTCAGATGTATTGCCAGAAGAGAAAACATTAGAGAGTTATAAATATATAGATTTGAGATATAAAAGACAGATAGTGGTGGATGAAATATAATGAAAAATAGAATACAGGTAGCTTTCGATCTAGGCTCTTTTAGCATAAAGGGAGCGGTTGGAAGAATAATCAATGATAATCAGATAGAGATTCTATCTATTCAATCTATAAAGACAAATAGTATGGATAATGGAGATATTATTGATAAGGAAGAATTGTTGCGCAGCTTAGAATATTTAATTGAAAAAATGGAGAAAGATGCAAAAATCAATATCGATGATGATGCATGGGTTTCAGTATCTGGAAAAAATATTAAATCTATCAATTCTTCTACTCGAATTAGATCAAAAGATAATGCAGAATTTGAGATTGATGAGCAAACAAAGCAAAAATTATTAACCCAATGTTCTGATATTCAAGTTTCTTCAGATAGATATGTATTACACAATCTTGAAAGAGGTTTTTTTATCGATGGTTCATCTCTAATAAGAAATCCGCTACGTATGGTAGGTAGATCTATTGATGCAAAATCGCATGTGATTCATATCAAGAACTTTAACTTGTTACAAATTGACCATTGTTTTAGTGATGATTTGGGTATTGATGTTAACCCAGTATTTGATGGTTTAGCAGCAGCATCAGTCAATTTAAGTAAAGATGATCAAGATTTAGGAGTTTTATTCATAGACGTAGGAGCAGATAAGACAAATATGTTACTTTATAAAGATAACTACCTAATTCACTCTAAAGTTATTTCATTGGGTTCAAAATCTGTGACAAAGGATATAGCTGCATATCTCCAAACGTCTATCAAGGAAGCAGAAAGAATTAAACATGAACACGTATCTGCATTATCAGATTTTGCAGATTCTGAATCTAATTTTGAATTACCAATAGAAAATGATGATTTAACAAAAAGTATAAATAAAAAAGAAATATCTGAAATTGCAGAGTTGAGATATGAAGATATTATAGATCAAATAAAATCTGAACTGAAATTATTGCGTATGGATATATCCGATATTAGATCAGGTATTAAGATTACAGGCGGTGGATCTAATGTAAAGAATTTAGATCTGTTATTTAAAAAACATTTTGAGAATACAAAGTGTGAGTATCTATCAATCAAGAATACTGTCTTTAAAGAGAACCTAGAAGATAGAAGAGAGCTTTCTACTTTAATCGGCCTTTTATCATGGCCAATATTTAATGTTGAAGATAGCAGCTCAAGTGTTGGGATTAAAGATTTTAAATCAATTACAAAAAGCATCTCAAATATATGGAGAGGGTTTTTTGATTAAAGAATATAAAAAAGGAGATTAAATATGTTATTTGAATTTGACGAGTTAGCAAGCCAGAGAGCGAGGATTAAGGTCCTAGGAGTTGGAGGTGCTGGAGGTAATGCAATAAATCGAATGATTACTTCAGGGATGGATGGAGTAGAGTTTATTGCTATTAATACAGATGCTCAGGATTTAGGTAGTAATCCAGCCGAAACTAAGCTTCAGATTGGAAAAGATTTAACAAAAGGTCTAGGTGCAGGTGCAAAGCCAGAGATCGGACGTAAAGCAATTATGCATGATACAGATGCGCTAACATCATTAGTGGCAGGATCTGACCTAGTATTTGTAACAGCTGGAATGGGAGGCGGTACAGGTACAGGAGCAGCTCCAGTTGTAGCTAAAGTTTGTAAGGACTTAGGGATATTAACAGTCTGTATTGTTACTTTGCCATTTGAATTTGAAGGTTCAAAGAAAATGCAATCAGCACTTAATGGTGTCGAATCAATGCGCAATTTTTGCGACACCCTGATTGTTGTCCCGAACGAAAAATTAATATCTGTAGTAGACAATGCTACGACCTTTGAGGATGGTTTTAAGGAATCTGATGCAATTTTGTTGCAAGCAGCTAAAAGTATATCAGATTTAATTAACAAAAAAGGTAACGTAAATATTGATTTTGCTGATGTTAAATCAGTTATGAGCGGTATGGGAGATGCAGTAATTGGAGCGGGAACTGCAAGAGGAGAAGAAAGAGCTGTTCTAGCTGCACAACAAGCTATTTGCAGTCCTCTACTAGATTCTCACTCTATCAGTGGCGCCCAAGCAGCTCTGGTTAATATAACGGGAAATAAAAATATGACTCTCATGGAGGTTAATGCTGCTATGAAACTTATCCATGAAGAAGCAGGTAAGAATGTAAAGGTTATTTTTGGAGTACGTGTTGATGAAAATATGGAAGATCAACTTCAAGTTACTGTTATTGCTACAGGTTTTAATCGCACACCTATTGAACAGAAGGAAAAGTTGAAAGTGAGCATACAAAGTAGTCACGATAGACAGAGTGAAGAACTTATGGATACTCCAAACAGGACATTATATCAGAAAAATAATCCAGATTCAGGTTTTCAAGAAGATGAATATTCTGAAGAAAACAAAGATACGGAAGATGGTCCCACGTTAGTATTTGATGATTTTGATCAAAGTGCTGACTTAGATGTGCCTGCTTATATAAGAAAACAAAGATAATTTGGTTGGCTACCAATAAACGAGAGGGCTCCCAATTAATCCTTTAGTTTGGGAGTCCTCTTAAACTCTTTGCTATATTTATTTTCATCTATAAATTCTATCCTATGAATAAATTTTTTGAAGATCTAAAAAACAATATTTCTGAATGGAGCGTTGTTGCTTCAGAGAAAGCAGAAGAGTTTACCCATAACAGTAAATTGCGTATAGACATTTTACAATTAGAAAGAAAGCTATCTAGTTTATATGTAAAGTTGGGATTATATGTCTTTGCTAAAACTCAAGAGAAGAATGTGCTTAACTTCGTTGGAGATAAACGTTATCTTGCTTTGGTTGAAAACATTGTATCAATAAAAAAGAGAATTGCAGATAAAAAAGAATCTATTCATCATGATAGTGAAGAAAAGAGTAAAGAGAGCGAATAAGTTATGCTAAAGAAAAAATTCTTTTCCTTTCAATATTTATCATCTGACAGATTGCATCAGATTAATTTTTCAGTAATAAATATCGCTGTCAGTTTTTCAGTGATTTTAGCTATTATTATTGGTGCTAATTATTATCTCTCGCTAGAATTTTCTAATCAATATTATAAGGATCAATTAAGAGAGACAGATGCAAAATATGCCGATGTATCTCAAGAACTTTTAAACAAGATAGCTCAACTTGAAGAAGAATTGCTATTAATAGAAGAAAGAGATAAAGAGCTTAGAACTTATGCTGCTATTCCACCTCTTAGTGAAGATATTAGAACACAAGGTAAGGGTGGTGCAGTGGAAGAAGTTTCTGTAGAAGACAAGGATGCTACGAGCATTTTATTTCAACTAAAAGATAAAATAGATTCTTTATCCTATAGCGTCAATATGGAAAAAGATAGTTACGATACTATCTTCAACAAAATTAAATCAAATGAAAAGATGTACTCTCATATTCCATCTATTAGTCCTGTAGAGGCCTATTTAGGATCTGGATATGGTTATAGGACAGACCCAATAGATGGAAAAAGAAGGATGCATCGTGGATTAGATTTTGCTGTTAATTTGAATACTGATGTTATTGCAACAGGAGATGGTGTTGTAAAGAAGGCACAATATGATTCTGGATGGGGAAGATATGTTAAAATTGATCATGGATATGGATATGAAACAATCTATGCTCATTTGTATAAAATCGAAGTGAAGAAGGGTCAAAAAGTTAAAAGAGGGGATCTTCTTGGAAAGTCTGGTAACAGCGGAAGAGCAGCTGGATTTCACTTGCATTATGAAGTTCATAAGAATAAAAAAGTTGAAGATCCTGCAAAGTATTTTTTCACAGGATATATCAAGTAAATGCAAACCCTCCCTATCAAGAAATTTGTCCTTGAAACATACGGCTGTCAAATGAACACGGCTGATTCTGAACTTGTTGAGGGAATACTAATAGATTTAGGCCTAGAGAAAACACAAGATTTAGATGATGCCGATGCTATTTTCCTTAATACCTGCGCTATAAGAGAAAATGCTGAAGTGAAAGTTCACTCACGTTTAGGAAATCTTCATAAAATAAAGCAATCCAAACCACACTTAATTATTGGTGTTCTTGGATGTATGGCTCAAAATCTTAAAGATGATCTATTGAAAAATAAGCCATATGTTGATATTATTTTAGGGCCTGATTCTTATAGAAATATTCCAAAACTGATGAGTAGACATCTTGTTGAAAAAGAGAGCATTGTTGATACTAAGTTATCAAGATATGAAGTCTATGAAGATATATTCCCAAACAGAGGAGATACGTTTAATGCTTGGGTTTCAATAATGAGAGGCTGTAATAAGTTTTGTTCATTTTGTATTGTTCCATTTACCAGAGGAAGAGAAAGAAGTCGAGCTGTTGATAACATTGTTATTGAAGTGAAAAAAGCAGTAGACCAAGGTTATGTTGAAATAACGCTATTAGGGCAAAATGTTAATTCTTATAAGTATGAAGATAAATCATTTGCTGATTTGCTATTAGCAGTTTCTGATATTCCTGGCGTTAAAAGGATTAGGTATACTTCACCTCATCCTCAGGATATCAATGTAGAATTATTAGAGGTTATGGCTTCTAGAGACAATATTTGTAATTATGTTCACTTTCCAATGCAATCAGGATCAAATGAGGTACTAAAGCGTATGAATAGAACATATACAAGAGAACACTTTTATTATATGGCAGAGAAAATAAGAGAGATTATGCCTAATTGTGGATTATCCACTGATATTATTGTGGGATTTCCAGGAGAAACTGATACACAATTCAGAAAAACTCTAGACTTGATGGAAAAAGTTAAGTTTAATACAGCTTTTACTTTTAAATACTCTCCAAGACCTTATACGAGAGCTGAACAATTCTCCAATCACATTTCTGAGCAAGTGAAAAAAGATAGATTAAATGAAATGATTAATTTGCAAAGAGAACACACTCTAGAGCTCAATATGAAAAAAGTTGGAAATTTTGAACAAGTATTAATAGAGAAAGAAAGTAAAAAATCTACCAATCATTGGGCTGGAAGAACTGATTCAAATGAATGGGTGATTGTAGAAAAAAATCATAGTAAAATTAAGGATATTATCCCTGTAGAAATTACAGAGGCTACTGGAGTAATTTTACGTGGTAAAGAAATAATAGGAGCATAATGTTTAGAATACTAAAAATACTATTTTTCTTAGGTTTTTTGGCTGGAACCTTTTTGTTGTTTGATAGAAATAGTGAACCAATTATAATATACTTTTTTAAAGATAATGGATTCCAAATTCCTGGATATCTCGCTTTTATACTATTCACAATGATTGGTGTAATCATAGGATACCTTATATCTTTAAAATCTGTTTTTTCTTATCGATCAGAAATATCAAAGCTTGTTAAAACAAATAAAGAGATTTCAGAAGAGCTTGATAGTTTACGAAATGTAGCTGTTGGCGAAGAGTTTACTTTTACTGAAAAGGAGTAAGCTCTCTTGAATATTCTCTATCTTCTCCCTGTATTTATCATACTGATTGTTGTTTATATTATCAATAGACGACCGTCTCAACAACCAAGTGATATTGAACTATATAATCAAGCATTAAAAGCTATTATTGACAACAATCATAAAAAAGCATTTAAGATTTTAAAGGATATTATTGCTAAAGACTCTAATAATACCGAGGCATATTTGCTGTTAGGTAACCTTCTAAGAGATAGAGATATTGATCAAGCTACTAAAATCCATCAAAGCATTATTGTTAGACCAAAGTTATCAAAAGAATTAAAAATGCAAATTCATCAAGCACTTGGATTGGATTATTTAGAGCTTGATAAGGTGGCAAGAGCAGAAGATGAGTTTAAAAAAATGCTAGAAATAGATTCTAAAAATAGATGGTCTTTAAGAATACTTAAAAATATTGCAACCGATAATAAATCATGGAAAGATGCACTTGAATACGAAAAGAAATTAATAAAATATTATCCAGAGATTAAGAAGAGAGATGAATCAAAACTAAATTATTTTATTGCGATGGACTATAAAGATAAAAACAACGAAAAAAATTATTTATACTACCTTAAGAAAAGCATCAAAGTAAATAATCCTTATAGCGAATCTTATTTGGAGCTTTCCTCGCATTATGTTGACAATACAGGCTTGGCAATGGAATATCTTATGAAATTTTCACAAGCGAATCCAAGCGGTAGTGTTAGTGCATTCAAAAAAATTGAGCATTTACTGTTTGACGATAAAAGATTTGATGATGTAGAAAATCTATATAAGAAGATTCTAAAAGATACATTCAATAGCTATGCTTTCAATAGGTTGATTGATATTTATCTTGAAAAGAGCCAAAAAGATGAAGCTATGGAGCTAGTCGATAAGTTTATGCCTCGATTTAATTACCATTCAAAGAGCTCTAATAAGTCATATGTAATTCGAATAAATAAAATGAAAATAGATTCGGATAGTTTTGATACAAGAAAAGCATTATCCAGTTTCTGTAATGACATAATTGAAAATGAAAATATTAATTAAAAGCACTGTAATACTAGTTTGTGCTATGAATATGTTATTTAGTCAGGCTAGAGATTCAGCAATTCTTTATCAGGAAGCTATAAATACTATGGACGCAGATAAAGCAATGAAGATTTATGATGAAATTATCAAATCAAATAATAAATCTGATTATTATTGGTTATCAATATTGAAAAAAGCTGAAATTAATTATGCGATAGGTTCATACATTTCTGCTTCTAATTTATTTAAAGAGTTTAATGTGGGAGCACCAAAACATTTAGTAAGTGATATCTCAAAAGATTTGTTATTCAAATCGTTAAATGCTGCAGGAGAGCTTGATTCTTTGAAAGTTTACCAAAAGAAATTGAGTGGTCCATCATTATTACCAAAGAAAGTTGCTAAAAAAAATAAAGTATGGTTTTTGCAGTTTGGGGCTTACAGCAAGAAGGATAGTGCCAGCATTCTTAAAGAAACTCTAATAAAGGATGGCGTATTAGATATTCAAGTGAGTCAAGTGATGAATAGAGGTAAAATGATCTACTATGTGAGAAGTAGCAACTTTAAATCATATGCTATAGCAGAGAAACAGGCAAAGAAACTTACAAAGAAGGATATTGAGTTTATTATATCTGGATACTAATTACTTATTTCTTTGCTACTTTATACAATCCAATAACAATCGATAATATTAAAGCTAATCCTACTAAATCATTTAAAGGCGAAGGCAGTGCATACTCAGGCCAGTAATTCTTATTAAAGAACAATGGTATTGCAATAAATATAGCCATTAATGCCTCTCCAGTGATTAGGCCTGAAGCAAGTAATAATCCATTATTCTTTCCTGATTCGGAAGCAGTTTTTCCAGCAAAGTGATTAAGCATTCCTCCAATAAAAATAGGGAGTGTTAATTCTATAGGAAGATAGATTCCAATGGCAACTGCTAATATAGGCACTCTAAATTCTGCACCTCTGCGTAGTTGATATTGATCTAACATAATAATGAAAACACCTAATATTGCTCCAGCATAAATCATACCCCACTCTAGATTGCCAGAAAAGACTCCATTTGCTACGCTAGTCATTAGTACTGCCTGAGGTGCAGGTAAGTCTGAGCTTCCAATGCCATATGCTTCATGTAGTAGCGTTAGAACAATTCCAAGTGTCAATGCAGAACTGATTACTCCAACTAATTGCATTAGTTGTTGTTTCCATGGTGTTGCTCCTACAATATTACCTGTTTTAAGATCTTGTAAATTGTCTCCACCGATTGCAGCTGCACAACATACGACTGCGCCAATTAAAATAGCAGTGGCAGCACCTTTTGATGAGTCTATATCAAAGAAAGTAATTATTAATAGAGAGCTAAATAATATTGTAGCAATGGTTACACCTGATATAGGATTATTTGAAGATCCAACGACTCCTGCCATATATGCAGCAACAGCAGAGAATAGAAATCCAAATATGCACATAATCAATGATAGTATAATTGCAGATCCCCAAGATGAAATAATGCCAAAATATGTAAATGATATAGGAGCAAGCATTAACACAATAGCCATAAATACGTAGTTAATAGGAAGATCTCTTTCTTCTAATGGAATACTGTCAGAATTTTCTCCTAAAGTCTTCAAGCTTAATTGAATGCTTTCAATCAATGGTTTTGCTAATTGGATAACAGACCAGATTCCACCAACTACCATTGCACCAACACCCAAATAACGTATTTTAGCATTCCAAATAATGTTTGCACCCTCAAATAAAGAATCCCCTTCATGTCCATAGAAATAAGAATAAATAGGAATTGCTACTGCCCACGATATTAATCCACCAGAAAATGCAAGAATACCAATATTTCTTCCTACAATATATCCCACACTAACAAGCGAAGGAGATAAACTGGCACCCATTCCAAAAACAGCGCCTCTAATTGCAACTGCTCCGCCTACAGCACTAGACCAAATTCCAAATGCTAATTCTCCAAGCTTCACTATTCCTCCAATAAGAGCAGAGAACCCAATTAATTTTAAGCTTTCACTAGACTTTTTGGCATCTGATTCATGTCCAGTTTTTAAGACAGCAGCTGTTGCAACACCTTCAGGAAATTTTAAATTAGCTTTTAAAATCAATGCACGTCTTAATGGTACAGTAAATAATGCTCCTAGTATTCCGCCTACCATAGCAATTTTAGTGACTTCCAAGTAACTAATGGTATCCCAGTATCCTATTAATAATAGCGCTGGTATGGTAAAAATAACTCCTGCTGCCAATGATTCTCCAGCTGATGCAGCAGTCTGTACAATATTATTTTCTAAAATATTGGATTCACGAAATAGTCTCAAAATTCCCATTGACATAATTGCAGCTGGAATTGAAGCAGAGATGGTCATTCCTGCATATAACCCTAAGTATGCCATTGCAGAAGAAAGTACCATCGATAAGAGAATACTTAAAAAAAATGCTTTTACAGTTATCTCCTGTTTCATAAGTTTGTAACTTACAAATTATTTTATTAATGAAGAAAAATAATTATATATCATTCTTATCATTGATTGCGATGCTCTTTATGAGCATTCAAGTGTTTCATCAACATGATTTTAATTTGTCAAATAACAAATTATTTAATCATGATATTCAATCTTTAACAAATGAAGATATTCATGAATGTGATATCTGTAAATTAAGTAACACTAAATTTTTTATTAAAGAAAATATTACTTTATTGAACAAAGCTTTCTTTATTGAGTATAGTATAGTTAGTTCTAAAACATATTTTTATAAAGAAATTTATAGAATATCCAATAAGTCTCCGCCTGTCGTTTAGTAATTATCTTATTGATGCTTGTAAGAAGTATCAAATTTATTAAACGTATTTTTAAGGAGAAAAAAATGAAAAATTTTATTTTAACATTATTATTTATGAGCATTGCGTTTGCTCAATCAACAATTACAGGACTTGTCATTGATCAAAGCACAAGCCTTCCATTAAAGGATGCTAATATATCTGTTCTTGATAATAGCGGAACAACCATTGCTGGAACTAGCACTGATGATAGTGGAAGATTTGTACTTAGCCTTTCTGAAGGCGGAAAAGTTCAAGTATCTGTTATTGGATATAAAAACGCAGTTGTCAATCTTGATTTAAAAGATGGGAATATCCAACCTTTAAGATTCGAGCTTGTTAGTCAAGCTGTATCGCTGGAGGGCGTAAGAGTTATGTCATCGCTTCGTAAAGTCAATGAAGGTGATTTAGCTAGTTCAGCAATCATCTTTAATGATGAGTTAGAAGTTAGAAAGGGACAACATTTCAGCGACTTAATACAAAAAGTTCCAAATCTAAATTATGCAGGTGGAACATCTAGGCCACGATATTTTCAGATACGTGGAGAAGGGTCTACCAGCAGATATGCGGATCAAGGTCCTCCAAGTACTTATGTAGGATTAGTGTTGGATGGAATGGACTTATCTGAGCTTGGTATGATCACACCTTTGTTTGATATGCAGCAAATAGAAGTATTAATGGGTGTTCAAACCAGTTTATTTGGCGCAGCCGCATCTTCTGGTTTGATTAATTTCAAAACCAACGATCCAACAGATAAAAAAGAAGGGTATGTGATGACACAGTTTGGTTCATACAATACTTTTACCAATGGATTAGTTTACAACTTACCTCTTGATAGCGGTTGGAAGCTAAGATTAGTAGGTCACTCTAATGTTTCTGATGGATATAAAGAAAATGCTGCTTTAGGTGGTTATGCATCAGCAAATAGAGATGAAACATCATTTAGAGCAAAACTATTAAAAGATGGTGGCGATAATAATATCACGCAAAAGTATACAATGATTTACTCTGATTTTGACAATGGGTATGATAATTGGTCTCCAGATAATAATACTGACAATATTACATATTCAGACAATCCAGGTAAAGATAGTCAAAAATCACAGATTTTTATAGCTGACTATACTTATGACCTTGGTGAGGGTTTTGCTGATTTGAATATTGGTATGTCAAACAATGAAACATTGCAGAGCTATGACTCAGATTGGGGAAATTATAGTTTCTGGCTTGATTATGAAGATCATGATGATGACCATGGAGACGACCACGGTGATGATCACGACGACCATGATGATCACTTTGAGTTTGATGCTAGCACCTATGACTTCTTTGATTCATTTGATAGAGATATTGATACAAGAACTGTAGACTTCAGATTAAGATCAAATCCTGCTGATGACAATAGAATAGACTATGTGATTGGTTTATATCAATCTAATTATGAAGAGAAAACTAATGCTGTAGGATATCTTTTTGGAGGTTCTAGTACAGCCCTATCTTCTAGTTATGACATTGTGACAAAGTCTGCATATGGTGAAGTTGCATATAACTTTAAAAATGATTCATCGCTTTCTTTAGCCTTTAGATCAGAAGCCAGAGATATGACATATCATGATTTCAATGATCAAGGTGGAAGCTTTGATATTATGGGTGATTTTGAAAATTCATATAAAGTTTCTTATGAATTACATCCAGCTCCAAACCTTCACTGGTTTGCTTATTATGCCGAAGGATATCATCCTGGAGGTATAAATCAAAATCCATATTTGGATGGTGATGAAAAAACATATGATCAAGAAACTTACTATGATATTACTACTGGAATAAGATGGTATACTGATAATATCAAATTATCAAGTTCTCTATTTTATCTAGAGCATGATGCTCATATTTATGAAACAAGTGAGCAGTTAGATCCAATGAATCCTAATGCGTTTGCCTTTTTTAAGACAAATGCTGACTCAGGTTATGAATATGGTTCTGAATCAAGCGGTGAATTTAGACTAAGTGATAAATTCACTATTAATGCTACTTTGGGGTTATTGAGTTCTGAAGTTGAGCTAGGACATCATGACGAACATGGAGATGACCACGATGATGACCACGATGATGACCACGATGACCATGATGACCATGGAGATCATGAAGGTCATGCTCATGGTGAAAAAGCGCATTCTCCAAACTGGAATTATAGCTTATCACTTAACTATAATTTCACTGAAAATAACTCTTTGATGATTGAGGTTTCAGGAAAAGATGGATTTGTATTTGATTCTGCACACGATGAATATGAATCAGATCCATACCATCTTTTGAATGCTTACTATTCACATTCATTTAATAAAGTCGATTTAGGTTTCTATGCAAAAAATATCCTTGATGAAAATTATGCAGATAGAGGATTTATCTTTGCTCTAGAACCTCCATTTGAAGAGAAACTATATAAGTCTTTTGCACCTCCAAGAGAAGTTGGAATGTCATTAACTTATAGTTTCTAATGTCTTATTTTCATAATTTAGCGGGTGTAAAATCCCGCTAAGTTATGAGTTCTGAAAAAAAACAAAAAAGATTATTTATCATTGATGGTTATGCCACTTTGTACAGAGCACATTACGCTCTTATTCGAAATCCACTAACAAATACCGCCGGTACACCTACTAGCGCTGTATTTGGATTTTCTAACCAAGTATTTCAGTTAATTGAAGAGGAAAAACCAGATTATCTTGTAGCAGCTTTTGATTCAAAGGGAAAAAATTTTAGACATGAACTCTATGAAGATTATAAAGCTAATCGATCTGCAATGCCTGATGAAATTCAGACACAACTTCCGTATTTATGGGAACTTTTAGAGGCAATGAATATTCCAATGTTAAGAGTAGATGGTGTGGAAGCAGATGATATTATAGGAACAGTTGCTAAAATGTGCAATGAAGACAATCTTCAATGCAATATTGTTAGCGGAGATAAAGATTTTATGCAATTAATTAATGATAAAACGTTCTTATATGCACCACAAGCAAGAAAACGTGCAAAAGAAATCTTTGATAAGAAAAAAGTATTAGAAAAATGGGGTGTTGGTCCAGAACATATTATTGATTTATTAGGATTGATGGGAGATAGTTCAGATAATGTCCCTGGTGTGCAAGGAGTTGGTCCTAAGACAGCAATGAAACTTATTCAGGACTTTGGATCTATTGAAAATATATATGAAGAGATTGATAATATTACAAATGAAAAAATGAAAGAGAAGTTACTCAATAGCAAAGAAAATGCTTTATTAAGCAAGCAGTTGGTAACTATTCTAACAGATGTAAAGATTGATGCTGGTATTATCGATTTTAAAAGAAAGGAGATGGATTCAACTAAGTTAGAAGACATCTTTAAGGAATTAGAATTCTCTGGACTACTAAAAAAGATTGGTTCGAATGAATCAGTTGAAATTAAGACTACAAAACGAGAAAAAAAGTATGAGAATCTTACAACCATAGATCAGCTTACATCTTTTATAAAATCAATTAAAGAGGATGAATGGTTATCTGTGGATTTAGAAACTACTTCTGTAAACCCTATGCTTGCTGAGATTGTAGGCTTTAGTTTTTCAGTGAAAAAAGATACAGGGGTATACGTTCCAATACATTTCAAAGATAAAGAGAGTAATTTATTTGGAGATGATGATCTTGAAGTAGCGATTGATGTCCTAAAACCGGTATTGGAGAACCCAAATATTCCGAAAACAGGACAAAATATTAAATATGATGCCCTTATTATGAAACGGCATGGAATTAATTTAAGTGGAATTGCATTTGATACCATGATTGCTGCTCATTTAATTAGTCCTAACGCCAGATCATATAAACTCGATAATTTATCGTTAGCACATCTCAATTATAAGATGGTTCCAATACAGGATTTAATTGGTTCTGGTAAAAATCAAATAACGATGGATCAAGTTACTCTGGAAGATGTATCTTTTTATGCAGTAGAGGATGCAGATGTGGTAATCGAACTGACTGAAATTTTTCTTAAAGAGCTGAAGAATCAGAAATTATACAATTACTTCAAAGCTATAGAAATTGATTTGCTACCCGTTTTGATTGATATGCAATTTAACGGCATCTTTGTTGATAAAGATTATCTTGAAGCACGTTCTGATAAAATTGGCATAAAAATTGATGGGCTTCACGATGAGATTACTACATTAGCAAATCAAGATTTTAATGTGAACTCTTCTCAGCAACTTGCTGAAATTCTATTTGACAAACTAGAGTTGCCAATGATTAAGAAACGTTCTACAGCAGAAGCTGTACTATCAGAGCTAAAACATAAGCATGAATTACCAAGATTGGTTTTGGAGTATAGAAAATTATTCAAATTAAAGAATACCTATCTTGATCCAATACCAACTAATATCAATCCAGTATCTAATCGCGTTCATTCTTCTTTTAATCAGACAATGACAGCGACAGGACGTCTTTCTTCAAGCAGTCCAAATTTTCAAAATATTCCGATTCGAACAGAAGACGGAAGAGATGTTAGAAAAGCTATCCAGGCTCAGTCATCAGAGTATCAAATTTTTTCTGCAGACTACTCTCAGGTAGAGTTGAGAGTGATGGCGCACTTGAGCCAAGATCAAGCTTTAATTGAAGCGCTGAATAATGGAGAAGATATTCATACTTTTACAGCAAAGAGCATTTTTGAAATTGATAATGATGATCAAGTTCTCCCGGAGATGCGACGTACAGCTAAGATTGTAAACTTCGGTATTATGTATGGCGCTGGCCCGTTTCGTTTAAGCAAGGAATTGGATGTTCCATTTGGAGAAGCGAAGAAAATAAAAGATGCATATTTCAGTAAGTATAAAGGAATCGAAGATTATATTGCAAAGTCTAAAGTACTTATTAAATCTGAAAAGTCTGTCCAGACATTACTAGGAAGAAAGAGAGCTGTATGGGATTCAGATAGCCAAAATAAGATTCGAAGAGATGCAGCTGAACGTATGGCAATCAATATGCCAATCCAAGGCACTGCAGCTGAAATGATTAAGCTGGCAATGATTAAGATATATAAAGATTTAAAAGAAAAAGATTTAAAATCGAAATTGATTTTACAAGTTCATGATGAATTGCTTTTAGAGGTACATAAAGATGAATTAGATTATGTATCAGAAATGGTAGTAAAAAATATGAAAGATGCAATAGAGTTGGATGTTCCAGTAGAGATTGATTGTGGTTTTGGACCATCTTGGTATGAGGCGCACTAAATGAGTTATATTGGACCAAAAGTATACATTGATTTAGAGCAGTTAGCACAAAACTATCACTTGCTTAGCAATGAAGTAGGAAATACTCCTGTGATGGCTACAGTAAAGGCAAATGGCTATGGTCATGGCGCTGTGGAGGTTTCAAAAGTATTAGAAAGAGAAGGGACAAGGTACTTAGCAGTCTTTACGCTTGAAGAGGGAATTGAATTACGTGATGCAGGTATTACAAGTGATATCCTTATCTATTCAAAATTAGATCCAAATAGACTTTCCGAAGCTGTAAAATATAATTTGACACTGAATGTATCATCCTTTGATGATTTACAAGCATTGAAAACTCATCAAGGCGGTTTGATTAAGGTGCATTTAAAAATTGATACAGGTATGACACGTTTAGGAGTGCCATTAGAACAAGCAGAAGCATTTTTACAAAAAGCAAATCAAATTGATGGAATTGAAATCGAAGGATTATACTCTCATTTTGCAACGGCAGATGAAGGAGACCTTTCTTATGCCAATGATCAGCTTAATAAGTTCAATGATGTCTTAGCAATTGCAGAAAAATTAGAAATCAATCCTACGTTTATTCATTGTAGTAACAGCGGAGCCATTTTAAATCTTCCAGAATCTCGATTTAATATGGTGAGAGTTGGAATGTTACTTTATGGCGGATTTCCATCCGATGAAGTGCCGCAAGATTTACCAATTAAACCAGTCATGACCTTTACTGCACCTGTGGTGGAGGTAAGAGATGTCAAAGCAGGAACCCATATTAGCTATGGCGGAGTATATACTACTGAAAAGGATACAAGAATTGCGGTTGTACAAGCTGGATTTGCAGATGGAGTACCACGTCCTTGGTATGTAGATGGATTTGTAAAGTTTAAAGATCAAAATTTTAAGATTACGGGAAGAATTTGTATGGATCAGCTCATGATTGATATTGGATCAGCCGATATTCAGTACGGAGATGAAGTTTTAATCTTTGGCTCCAATGACCATGGAACAATTGATGTGAATGAAATTGCAAAAACTATTAATTCTACTTCTTATGTAATTGTTACTGGAATTGGAATTCGTCCGAAAAGAGTTTTAGATGGCAGAGGAGCAAACTAAAACCTAACCAAGGGTAAATGAAAGGAATTAAGAGGTAATTTTAAACTTTAATCTGCTCCTCATTTTAGTATATGATTTCTACAAAAAAAGGTTCCCCCTTTTTCTTTTTTTACTTATTATACGAACAGATCGCGGGATGGAGCAGCTTGGTAGCTCGTCGGGCTCATAACCCGGAGGTCGTAGGTTCAAATCCTACTCCCGCTACTAACCTCCGATTAACAGATAAAGGAAAACCAAGTATGAAATCATTAAAAATTGTTCTTATTTTTATAAGCACTCTGATTTTAACTAACTGCGCTGATAGCAATGATAAGGAGCTTATGAAGAAAGCAAATGAATTAGCACAAAAGTATATCATTACTGATGGTCATATTGATATTCCTTGGCGTTTACACAAAGGAGGATATGAAGATTTATCTGTTCGAACTCCTGAAGGAGATTTTGATTATGTCCGTGCAAAAGAGGGCGGATTAGACGTTCCTTTTATGTCGATATATGTTCCTGCCACATACCAAGTTACTGGTGGAGCTAAGGCAATGGCAGAAGAATTAATTTCGACAGTTGAACAAATTACAACAGATCATCCTGACAAGTTTGAAATAGCACACAATATTGCAGATGCTGAAAGAATTTTTATCGAAGGAAAAATAGCACTTCCAATGGGGATGGAAAACGGTGCTCCATTAGAGGGTGATTTATCAAATATCCAGTATTTCAGTGACAGAGGAATTAGTTATATCACATTAACACATTCTGAAGATAATGATATTTGTGATTCTTCATATAATCTTGGAGAAAGAACTCATAATGGTCTGAGTGATTTTGGCGCAGAAGTTGTTAAAGAAATGAATAGGGTTGGTATAATGGTTGATATTTCTCACGTATCAGATGAAGCATTTTACCAAGTTATGGATGTAACACAAGTCCCTGCAATTGCTTCACACTCATCTGCGAGACATTTTACACCAGGATTTGAACGTAATATGAGCGATGATATGATTAAACGTCTTGCCGAAAATGGTGGAGTTATACAAATCAATTTTGGTTCATCATTTGTTACAAAAGAATCACAAGATAAACGTCGCAGAAATTCTGAAGTAGTAAATCAATTTATGGAAGACAATAATCTGACATCTGACGACTTGAAAGTCAAAGATTTTGCTAAGCAAGTTGCTGAAGAAAATCCTGTATTCTGTGATGTGACTGATGTAGCAGATCATTTTGATCATGTAGTAGACCTAGTTGGCATTGATCATGTTGCTTTTGGATCAGATTATGATGGGGTAGGAGATACACTTCCATATGGCTTAAAAGATCCTTCTGATTTTCCTAATCTAATATATCATTTATTAAAGAGAGGTTATTCTGAAGAAGATATTAAGAAGATATCTTATAAGAATGTCTGGAGAGTTTGGAAAGCCACCGAAGACTTTGCAAAAGAGCTTTGTGAATGTGGAATGTTAGCAACTGAATGCTCTACTGAGCATTAAGATAGTATTTGTCTTAGACGTTCATAGACAATTGCGCTAACTGCAGAAGAAACATTTAAAGAATTCATATTATTTGACATTGGAATAGTAGCAGTAAAATCAGAATTTTTTAATACTTGCTTACTAACTCCATTACCTTCTCCACCGAAAATCAATATTGAACGACCTTTTAAATCTATTGAATACCAATCTTGTGAATCGATATTATTTTCAAAACTTGTAATCCAGAAATCATTATCTTTAAAATGCCCAATAGCTTGATTGATATTTACTACAGAGTAGAGAGGTATTTTAGCAAAACCGCCTTGACTAACCTGAGCTACAGCACTAGTCATAGATACGCTATTTCGATCCGTTATAATTACCCCATCTACATTTCCTCCTGCGCAAATACGTAGTATTTGACCTAAATTATGAGGATCCTGTACTTGATCTAAGATAACATAGCACGCATTCTTTTTTTCTGTTGTTGGAAGAGAATCGAAACTGGATACTTGCGCTTTGATTAATACTCCTTGAGATCTATTAGTATCAATTTTTTCTCTGAAACTAACCCCATTAAGTATAACAACTTTATCTTGAGGTATATTTGCAACCAACTTTTGGAGCCCTTTATGGTTATATGCAGGAGAATTTTTTTCGAGATAAACCTGATTAATTTCTACCAGATTAGATTCCATTGCATCATGACATCCATTAATACCATATACCGAAATCCGATGTTTTGTAAGTTTGTCCATAAATTTTGATTAAATTTAGGAAAAAAATTGATGATAAAAATTAAAGAATCAGAATTGTACCTTTCTTTTGTGAGATCTCGAGGACCTGGAGGTCAAAATGTAAACAAAGTTTCTACTGCTGTTCAGTTGAGATATAATATCCTAAATTCTGACATTCCAGAGGATATTAAAGATAGATTTTGTGAGCAATATAAGAATAGAATTTCGAAAAATGGTGACGTGATTATTCTCGCACAATCACATCGAACTCAGAGTAAAAATAAGATAGATGCTATTAAACGATTGGAGAGTTTGTTTTCAGATATAAAGATTCCTGTAAAACGAATTGCTACGAAACCTTCTAGAAGTTCTCAAGTTAAAAGGATTGAAAGTAAAAAGAAGAGATCAGTATTGAAGAAAAATAGAAAAAAGGTAACACTCGATGAGTAAATATGTCTTTATTGTGCTCTTATCTTCTATTCTGATGGGTCAGGATGATGTTGAGAAGAAGAATGTTTCTATTCCAGCTTCTTTATCAGATGAAATGACTGATCTTGAGCTTATGTTAGTTGCTGATATTAACACGAACAACACTTTAAGTGAATTTTTGAAGTTAGATGTAGTGTCTAATTCTCTAAAATTAAATGCTCCTAAATATGATCGATTTGAACGCAAAAATAATAAAGGGTTTTATCTACCTACTGGCCGTGCTACAACACTATATCTTGATAGAGGAATAGTCGGTTGGTCAGAAGCAAGTAAATGGTTGATTGAAAATAATGAATCATATTCAAGTGGGTTTTTTAATACTTCATTTGAAAAGTTTAGTTATTATAATTCTAGAAAAGGTTATATAGATGTAGATAATTATTTTAAAGACGCGTGGGACCAAAGAGATATTAATGACTATATTCGTTATATGCATGCTCCTTCATATAGACCTGACACTGAACAAAACACAATATATGATCCCAATCGAACTAAATAAAGCGTTACACGGCGTCGTAGATCTTGATAATTCATTATTTCATAAGCACGTATTAGGAATTACTACAAATTCAAAAGAAATTGGTCCTGGATTTATATTTATTGCTATTAACGGATCTAAGTTTGATGGCAATAGTTTTATAGATGAAGCCCTAGATAATGGGGCAATATGCGTGATTAGCGACTCAAATGGTATTGAACATACCGACAAGATTCTCAAGGTGAAGAGTGCCAGAGAATCATTAGGAAAGATTGCGGCTAATTTTTACAACAATCCTCAAGATAAAATTAAACTTATTGGGGTGACAGGTACTAATGGTAAGACTTCTACAACTCTCATTTTGAAGAGTATTCTAGAGTCTCATGGAAAAAAAGTTTTACAAATAGGCACTCTGGGTATTATTCCAAATATAGTGAATGAAGATTTCGGCCTAACTACACCTGATTCTGTAAATATCTTTAAAGTTCTTAGTCTAGCGGTAGAGAAAAAGTATGATTTTGCTATACTGGAAGTATCATCACATGCTTTATCTCAAAAAAGGATTGATAGTCTTAGATTTGATTTTGCAGGTTTTACCAATCTTACCTTAGATCATTTAGATTATCATGGTACAATTGATAATTATTTTAATGAAAAGAAAAAATTATTTGGGTTGATAAAGGATAGCGGTTCAAGTTTAATACTTAGTGATAGTAGTTATGGAAAAGATATCTGCAATGAGTACCCGAATACTCACAATATATCTCTCAATAGCAATAAAGCTGATTTTTATTGCTCCGATTTTACCTTAGATCATAAAGGGGCTAGCGCTACTTTTAATTTTAAAGGTACTTCTATAGATATTTCTTCAAAATTGGTAGGAAAATACAATCTTGAGAATATTATCTTGGCTGCTAGCATTGCTTTTAAAATAGGAGTTGATGTAAATGCTATTAGAGATGGCATTGCTTCATGCAAATCTATTCCGGGAAGATATGAGGTTATATCTAATAAAGGGCCAGCTATCATTATCAGTGATTATGGACATACTCCAGATGCTTATACCAATGTTTTAAAATCCCTTAGAGATGTTTATCATGATAAGAATATTAAGGTTTTATTTGGTGCTGGTGGTAATAGAGATAAATCAAAAAGACCAGAGATGGCAAAAGCAGTGGAGGGTTTTGCAACTCAATGTTATTTAGCCCCAGACAATCCAAGGTTTGATGATATTGATGATATTAATAGTGAAGTTATGAAGGGATTTTCAAAAGAAATCTGTACAGTATTTGATGATAGAGAATTAGGTTTGATAGCTGCATTAACGGATCTAATTGATTCTGATATCCTAGTTATTTTTGGAAAAGGCAATGAAGAGTATCAAGAAATTAGCGGTAAAAAATTATATTATTCTGATAGAAAAATTATAGAGGAATTTTATGAGAGTTGATATCACTGAAGTTAATTTATTCTTTAGCTATCTGTCTGATTCACTTAATACGGATAATCTTTCTTTGGTTGAAGGGATTACTACGGACAGTCGAGATGTTCAAGAGAATGATTTATTCTTAGCAATCAAAGGAGAAAACTTTGATGGATCTGATTTCATTGACGAAGCATTATCTAATGGCGCAATTTATGCAATCACTGAATCTGTAAACGATAGCGATAATGTTTTTACAGTTGATAATACGATAGAGTTTATTGGAGGGATTTGTTCTAAGTGGATGGCTGATTTTGATGGAAAAACCATTGCTATAACTGGAAGTAATGGTAAAACGACCACAAAAGATTTGATTGCACATGTTCTTATTAAGAGTGGACATAATGTTTCTAAAACAGAAGGAAATTTTAACACATCGATTGGGGTTCCTTTGACTATATTTTCTTTCCCAAATAGTTCTTCACAAATCTATGTTTTAGAGCTTGGCGCAAATCAAGTGGGAGATATTGATTATTTGTCATCTATTGTTAAGCCAGATATAGGTATTGTAACAAATATTTCTGGTGCTCATTTAGAAGGTTTTGGATCAATCGATAATATTCGTCAAGAGAAGAAATCTATCTTTAACCATTCTAATAAAGGGTATTATGGTAATGAAATAGATACTTCAATCACTCTATCTAATCATCCTCTCGCAAACAATGAAGTATTCTTAAAAAATGCTTCTCTTACTTATGAAGTTTGTAAAGATCTTATAGGTAAAAGCGATAGAGAAGAATTTTCTCGAATAATAGACGACTTTGTTTTGCCAAAAGGAAGAGGACAAACTTGTTTTTTATCTAGAGGTATTATGTTAATTGATGATACATATAATGCAAATCCAGAGTCTGTAAAAGCTGCTATTGATAATATTGCAAGATACGATAATAAAGGAAAAAAAATATTTATTTTTGGAGACATGAAAGAGCTTGGCAATGATGAGGCCAGATTTCATGAAGAAATTGGAAGTTATTGTTCAGGAAAAGTTGATACAATAATGTGTTATGGCGATTTAACAAAAAACACGATTAATGATAGTAATGCAGTTCCAATACAACTACATTTTGATACCAAAGAGGCCTTATTTAATGAGCTTTGCAGTCAAATGAAGGAAAATGATGTAGTTTTACTAAAAGGGTCTCGAAGTATGGAATTAGATACAATAATAGAAGATATTATACGTTATGCTAAATGAAATATTAGAACCATTTAAAGATTATTTTAGTTTCTTGAATCTATTTGAGTATATTACATTTAGAGCAGGCGCTAGCGCAATTCTCTCTTTGTTGATTAGTTTTATTTTTGGTCCAGTGATTGTTAGGAAGCTCACAGAATTACAAGTCGGAGAGTCAATTGGAGACTATGGTCCAGAAAGTCATCATAAAAAGCAAGGTACACCTACGATGGGTGGAGTGCTTATTATTTTTGCAACCATCATACCCACTTTACTTTTTGCCGATATCAGCAATCTATTTATACAAATTATTTGTTTTTCAATGCTCTGGATGGGATGTATTGGTTTTTATGATGATTATCTAAAATCTGTTAAAAAGAAAAAAGGTGGATTAAAAGGAAGATATAAATTAATTGCACAATCAGCGCTTGGAATCCTTATTTCTTATATTATTATCCAGTCAAATGTTTATGGTGATTATACACTATCAACATTTGTACCATTTTTAAAGAATGTATCAATTAATTTTTATTATCCACTTATTTATGCATCCTTCATTATTCTCGTTGTTTCAGCAACATCTAATGCTGTTAATCTGACCGATGGTCTTGATGGGTTAGCTTCGGGATTACTTGCAATCTCTATGACTGTATTTGGAATAATTTCATATATATCTGGTAGGGTAGATTTCTCTGATTATTTAAATATTGCTTATATTCCATTAGCAAGTGAGTTAACTATATTTGCTGCTGCATTCTTTGGTGGATGTCTAGGATTTTTATGGTTTAATGCAAGGCCAGCACTAATTTTTATGGGAGATGTTGGATCGCTTTCAACTGGTGCAGCACTTGGAACATTAGCTATACTATTAAAGAAAGAAGTTCTACTAATTATTGTTGGTGGAGTATTTGTTATGGAAACATTGTCAGTAATTTTGCAAGTAATTTATTATCGGTGGACAAAGAAGAAGTATGGCTCTCCAAAAAAACTATTTTTAATGGCACCATTGCATCATCATTTTGAGCTTAAGGGATGGCCTGAATCAAGAGTAATAATCCGATTCTGGCTTATTGGAATCCTATTTGCTTTATTATCTCTTACAACGTTTAAGATTAGATAAAAATGAGAAGAAAAACTGTTAGCGTAAAAGTTGGCACTGTCAATATCGGAAGTAATCACTCTATTAAAACACAATCTATGACTACGGCTTCAACGTTAGATACTAACGCGAGCGTTGAAGAGGCAATCAGAATTATTGATGCTGGAGGAGAGTTGGTAAGATTTACAGCTCCCAATACTAATGAGGCTGAAAACTTGCAGGACATTAAGTCTGCAATTAGAGAAAAAGGATATGAGATCCCTCTTGTTGCTGATATACATTTTACACCTAAAGCTGCACTTACTGCTGCTAGAATCGTTGAGAAAGTTCGAATTAATCCAGGAAATTATGTTGATAGAAAGAGATTTAAGGTTAAAGAATATGACGATATTACCTATGCCAAAGAGATAAAAAAGATTAAAGATAAATTTGTACCACTGATCGATATTTGTAAAGAAAATAATACGGCAATAAGGATTGGAACGAACCATGGATCTCTTTCTGATCGAATAATGAATCGTTTTGGCGATACTCCGTTAGGTATGGTAGAATCAGCATTAGAGTTTCTAAGGATCTGCAAGGAAAATGATTTCAATCAGGTTGTGTTATCTATGAAAGCCAGTAACCCCCTTATAATGATTCATGCCTATAGATTATTAGTATATAAGATGGACTTGGAAGATATGCATTTCCCTCTACATTTAGGTGTGACAGAGGCAGGAGATGGTATTGATGGCAGGATTAAGTCAGCTTTGGGTATCGGCACGTTATTGTCAGAAGGTATTGGAGATACAATTAGAGTATCTCTTACTGAAGACCCTGAGTTTGAAATTCCTGTTGCAGATAAAATTCTTAGGAAAATTGATAGTCTCTCTACTAAACATGCAATTGACTATGAAGATCCTAGATCAGTATCATATTTAAAAAGATTTACAGATGGATGCTCTAATATTGGAGGGAGTAATGTGCCAATAGTAATTTCAAGCTCTCAAACAGCTTTTGAAGGATGTCATCCTGATTATATCTACTCAGAAAGTGCTATTCAAGACGATAGCAATCAAAGATATATTGTACCCCATACTATCTGGGTTGATAAAAATAGTAAGAATATATTTCCCTTCTTTGAATCGTTGCAGTCTTATAGAAAATCAGATTACCAATCTGAAGAAGTAAATTTCGTACAATTAGATATGAAAAGGCTAACTAACTCTATAGTGAGTTCACTACCTTCAAATGTTGTTTTTGTATTGAATATTGATGGATATAGTAGTTATGATATGAGGAAAAGTTTTAATTTTTTTGAAAATCAAAATATTGTAAATCCAGTTATTCTGACAGGAGAGTACAATAAAGAGGATTTTGAAGAAATTGCAGTAGATATCTCGATTGATTTTGGATCTCTTTTGCTTGAAGGATATGGGGATGGTTTATGGATAGAATCAAAAGAATATTCAGAACAGATTAATGGGTTAAACTTTTCAATACTTCAAAATACTAGAACTAGAATTTTTAAGACTGATTATATATCATGTCCATCATGCGGAAGAACCAAGTTTGATTTACAGGAAACGACAGCGCTTGTAAAGAAGCATACTAGCCATCTTAAAGGTCTTAAAATATCAGTAATGGGGTGTATTGTAAATGGACCTGGAGAAATGGCTGATGCAGACTATGGCTATGTAGGTTCAGGTATTGGATTAATCTCTCTCTATAAAGGTCAAGATATAATTAAAAAAAATATTAGCAGCGAAGATGCTGTTGATGAATTAATTCATTTAATTAAAGAAAATGGTGATTGGATTGATCCAAAAATATAATTGTACATTGCTTGACCAATTAAAGTTTTATGTGTAAAGTACTCTCATGAATTTAGAAAATTATATTCCTGAAGTTTTAATGGTTTGGATAGAGCCAATTATAACCATTGCCCTTGGAATACTGCTTGGTATTATTTTTAAGAGATTCTTAATCTCAAGATTAAAGTCTCTCTCAAGAAAGAATGAATGGAAAAGCGATGATGTGATAATCGATGCTATAGATTCAGTAATCGTCCTCTGGTTTTTCTTGGCTTTTACTTCAATGGCAATTGGCAATGCTGATATTCCTGGACCTGAACAATTAATTCAAAAAATTATTTCAGCATTTTTAATCATTTCTATTAGTTTCACAGCTTCAAAAATTGTTTTAGGACTATTAGATGTATGGTCAAAGAATAATAGTTCTCTTCCTTCTACAGGAATTTTTAAAGGATTAATTAACGTATCAGTCTTTTCATTGGGATTTTTATTTATTTTACAGTCTTTTGGAATATCGATTACTCCACTTATCACTGCCCTAGGTGTTGGTGGTTTGGCAGTGTCTTTAGCTTTGAAAGACACTCTTTCAGACCTGTTTGGTGGAATTAATATTTTATTGAGTAAAACAATGCAAGAAGGAGATTATGTTGAGCTGGACAATGGATACCAAGGATATGTAAAAAATATTGGATGGCGATACACTACGATACAAGAAAGGGCAAATAATGTAATATCTATCCCAAATTCAGTTCTATCTGGATCAATATCAAAAAATTATACTTCTATGGATGCAGCTTTCAGAGTCCCAATACAGGTAGGCGTGTCTTATGATAGCAACTTAGATCATGTAGAAAGAGTGGCTCTAGAAGTAGCAGGAAATATTTATGATGAATTAGACTGTGTTAGTAAGGATTATAAACCAACAATTCGATTTAGAGAATTTGCTGGCTCAAGTATCAATTTCTTCATTTATTTTCAAGGAAAGAAGTTTGGAGATCATAATGTTATTCTGAATGCATTTATTAAAAAGCTTCATAAGCGTTTCCAAGAGGAGAATATTGAAATTCCATACCCTATTCGCACAGTAATACATAGAAATGAAGTTAAGAATTAAACCTTTTAATGATAAAGTAAAAGCTCTATATGAAAATCATTCACATTTTCATACGGGCGACGCTGGATTAGACTTGTTTGTTGTTGATGATCAAGTAATTCCTGGCAACTCTACACAACCTATCCATTTACAGATTGCCTGTGAAAATTTAGATAATAAAGCATATTATCTATTTCCTAGATCTAGTATATCTAAAACACCTATTCGATTAGCTAATTCGATTGGACTAATTGATGGCGGCTATAGAGGAGAGCTCGTAGGAATGGTAGACAATATATATAGCGAAGATTATCACGTGAAAAACGGAGAGAGATATTTTCAGTTAGTAGCCGTCGATAGCTCACCAATTGAATTTGAGTTAGTAGAAGATTTATCTCAATCTAGCAGAGGTGAAGGTGGCTTTGGAAGTACAGGAAAGTAATATTTAGTTTGATATTTCATAGTATTTATGCTAAAATTCAACCGCAAAATTTTTTAATAAAATAAATTAAATAATGGAGGAAAAATGGCTCTAAAAATTAAACCACTTGAAGACAGAGTTGTTGTAGAAGCAATGGCTGCTGACGAGAAAACAGCAAGTGGAATTATTCTGCCAGATACAGCACAAGAAAAACCTCAACAAGGAACAGTGCTTGTTGTTGGCACAGGAAAGTCTTGTAATTGCAGTTGTTGTAAAGATTGTGACTGCTGTAAGAGCGACACTATGGCTGTAAAAGCAGGCGATAAGGTTTTATATGGAAAATATTCGGGCACTGAAATCAGTCATGAAGGGAAAGAACTTCTGATTATGAGAGAAAGTGACATACTAGCAATACTTTAAAGGAGATTATAAAATGGCTAAAGATATAGCATACGATACAGAAGCTCGCGCAGCCTTAAAAAGTGGCGTAGATAAGCTTGCAAATGCAGTAAGAGTAACTCTGGGACCAAAGGGTAGAAATGTAGTGATTGAGAGAAAGTTTGGTTCACCAACTGTGACAAAAGATGGAGTTTCAGTTGCTAAAGAGATAGAACTTGAAAATCAATTAGAAAATGTTGGCGCACAAATGGTGAAAGAAGTTGCATCTAAAACATCTGATGTAGCAGGAGATGGAACAACTACAGCTACAGTGCTTGCTCAATCTATAATTTCAGAAGGACTGAAGAATGTTACTGCTGGAGCAAATCCTATGGAAATTAAAAAAGGAATAGACTTGGCTAAAGAAGGAATAATTGATTTTATATCAAAAATGTCTAAAGATATTCCTGATTCTAAACAAATTGCACAAGTTGCTACAATTTCAGCAAATGATGATCAGGAAATTGGTTCAAAAATTGCTGAAGCAATGGATAAAGTAGGTAAAGATGGAGTAATTACTGTTGAAGAATCAAAAACTGCTGAAACTTATCTTGAGTTTGTCGAGGGTATGCAGTTTGATAGAGGTTATTTATCTCCATACTTTGTTACTAATTCTGATTCTATGGAAGCAGACTTAGATGAACCTTTTGTTTTAGTTCATGACAAAAAAATTAGCAATATGAAAGATTTATTGCCATTGCTTGAAAAGGTAGTGCAGGCTGGAAGACCTATTCTTATTATTGCTGAAGATATAGAAGGAGAAGCACTTGCAACGCTTGTTGTAAATAAATTAAGAGGTACATTCAAAGTGTTGGCAGTAAAAGCTCCAGGGTTTGGTGATAGAAGAAAATCTATGCTTGAAGATATTGCTATTTTAACTGGTGCAACTGTTATATCAGAAGAACAAGGATATAAACTTGAAAATGCTACTTTGGAGTTCTTAGGATCTTGTAAAAAAGTGGTTAGTGATAAAGACAACACAACATTGGTTGACGGAAATGGAAAAAAATCTGCTATCAGTGCAAGAGTCAATGAGATTAGAGTGCAAATTGAGAAGACAACCTCTGATTATGATCGTGAAAAAATGCAAGAAAGACTAGCAAAATTATCAGGAGGAGTTGCTGTCCTTAATGTTGGAGCTGCTACTGAAGTAGAAATGAAAGAAAAGAAAGCCAGAGTAGATGATGCTTTACATGCAACTAGAGCTGCTGTAGAAGAAGGGATTGTTCCTGGTGGTGGAGTAGCGCTTTTGAGAGCAAGCTTAGAACTTAAAAAAGTAAAAGCGACAACAAGCGAACAGGTTGGAGTAGATATTATGAAACGAGCATTAGAAGGTCCAATACGTCAAATTTGTGCCAATGCAGGCGTAGAATCTTCTATTATTGTTCAGAAAGTGCTTGAAGGAAAGAATGATTTTGGATATGACGCCAGAAATGATGAGTATGTTAATATGTTCAAAGCTGGAATTATAGATCCAGCTAAGGTTGCTAGAGTTGCTGTAGAAAATGCTGCCTCTATATCTGGACTTTTATTAACAACTGAAGCGGCTATTACAGATCAGCCTGAAGATGATCCTCCAATGCCTGGCGGAGCCCCTGATATGGGCATGGGCGGCATGGGCGGCATGGGCGGCATGATGTAATGTTGTCATTTATCCCAAAATAAATACATAAAAAACCCTCATCTTTGAGGGTTTTTTGTTTGTAATATTGTCTATGGAAAAAATTGCAATAAAAGATATCAAATTAGTTGGATTTCATGGTCTATATGAAAATGAAAAGAGGGATGGTATTAATCTAAGTTTTGATATAGAATTATATTTTAAAGATGAAATCAATAATAACTTTGATGACATAGAAAAAACCATTAATTATATTGAAGTGATCGATCTTGTTAAACGTATTAATTCTTCTGCAAATTTTGATTTAATAGAGACATTATGCAATAGGATTCTTAGTGAAATAATGGAACTTTATAGCCCATTGAAATCAACTGTAAGAGTAAGAAAATATAAATTGCCAATAGATACAAAACTCAATTGTGTTGAAGTGGAGATGACGAAAGAAAACAATGTCTGATACTATTTATTTATCTATAGGATCAAATTTAGGTGATAAAGAGTCTAATATCGCTTCATGTATTGCTATGCTTGGCTCTTATGTAGAAAATAAAGAAATAAGAACCTCTTCTTTTTATTTGTCAGAACCTCTATATAATACTAATCAACCTACATTTATCAATATTATTGTTGAGTTAAATACAACATTTACTCCATTTCAATTTTTAGATAAAATTTATGATATAGAAAAGATGTTAGGTCGCAGTATTGATAGAGAGAGAAATGCTCCAAGAACAATTGATATCGATATTATTCTCTTTGGAGACGCTTTTATGGAAACTCCTCAACTTACTATTCCACATTCTCATGCTTTATTACGTAAATTCGTACTTGTTCCATTAGCTGAACTTGTTCCAGATAAGATTTTTCCTGGGACTAAGCATAAGATAATTGATTTATTAAAAAAATGTCCTGATACTTCAGCAGTGGATAAACACTTAATCGATAAGAAAGCATGAGCGAATTAGATTCATATATTGCAATAGAAGGCCCTATAGGGGTTGGAAAAACCAGTTTAGCAGAAATGATTGCTGAAAAGCTCAATACTAGAAAAGTATTTGAAGATTTTAAGAAGAATCCATTCTTAGAAGAGTTCTATGAAGATCCAGATAATAATGCTCTACAAACTCAAATATGGTTTTTGTTGCAGAGATATCAACAGCAGCAGAAAGAGATTAAACAATTAAATGCTTTTCAAAAGGGCGTAGTTACTGATTATATGTTTGAAAAAGATAGACTGTTTGCTGAGTTCACTTTAAGATCTCAGGCTGAGTTTGAGCTATACTCTAATGTTGCAGATATTTTAGAAAAAGATATTATCAAACCAGATATGGTAGTGTATTTACAGGCAGAAACTCCACGATTAATGAAAAATATTAAACAAAGAGGACGTGATTTTGAAAAGGGTGTTACCAGTGCGTATATCAATCAGGTTAATGAAAAATATCAAGAGTTCTTTGTAAATTACGATGAAAGACCTCTCCTTGTTATTAATGCTAACAATATCGACTTTGTTAACAATCCTGATGATTTCGATAATCTATTAGAAGTTATACAGGAGCCTGCACAAGGAAGAAAGTATTTTAACCCTTCATAAATTATGTTAAAGTGGATAATAGCAGCTGTTATAATTTTTGTAATATATAGATTGTTTAGCAAGCAAGAAAGCGTGACTGTGAGAAGAAAAAAAAGAGATACAAAAATAGACTATAAAAAAGTTGAGGATGCAGAGTTTGAAGATCATGAATAAATACAGTCATATATTGTCACAATTCTTATCCAAGATTGCGGTAAATCTACTTATCCTTGTAATAATTTCTTCTACATTATGTTCTCAAGAAAAAAATCATAATCTTAATTTTATCTTTGCAAATAATGGATATGGATTTGGATATGAATTAGAAAAATTCTTAAGAGATGACTTATCTATTGGTACTGACTTAAGATTTTATGATATCAGAGCTGATGAATACCCAATTTATGACCCTTTTTATAATCAATATAAGGTCATAGGTGAAAAGAACATTACAATGCTACCTCTTTATTTCAAATTAAACTTCTATCCATTTCAGGGAAAGATTGCAAATAATTTTGAACCCTACGTACTTTTCTCCGTTGGGCCAATGATATCAATTGATGGAGATGAAAATATCAGGAGCTTCTCAAAGAGATGGTCTGATGCAGATACTCAAATTAATCCAGGAGGGTCTATAGGTTTTGGAATTAATTTTAACACCAATGCTCAAAATAGTCTTTCATTTGGGCTTGGATATGATTATCTAAAAGTGAAAGAGCCTATTCATGATAAAAGGGATTATGGTGGAGCATTTCTATATTTAAAATATAAGATTAATCGTGAGTAAATTCTCTTTTGTAAATAAAAAACATGTTCAAAATAATACTTTTTTTTTGGATCAAGATGAATCTCATCATTTAATTAATGTATTACGCCTTAAGTTAGATTCTAATATATGGCTGACAGATGGAGAGGGTGGTACTTATTATTGTAAGGTTAATAATTTTACCGATAAGAATATAGTTGAAGGTTGTATATTAGATTCCTACACTAATCAGAATGAACTGAATTATCATATACACCTTGGATTACCAATTATCAAGAAATCAAGAATGAAGATTGCAATCGAAAAATCCGTAGAGTCTGGTATAAAAGAGCTAACTCCATTAAGCTTAGATAGATCGATAAAATCTAATATTTCCTTAGAGAAAATAGAATCTATTATGCGCTCTGCAACCAAACAATCTACGAGAAGCATATTGCCAAAGACTAATCCTATATCTCAACTAGAAGACTGGTATGATCCAGAAGCATTAAATATTGTAGCTTCAATCGAATCAATAGATACTTTGACAAGTTTTAAAGATCAAATATTTAAAGCTATTGATAAAAAAAAGAATATATCAATTCTGCTTGGTCCTGAAGGTGGATTTTCTTCAAAAGAAAAAGAGTTTATTTATGATAATAAATTTCTTAAAGTTAGTGTTGCTAAAGCAGTATTAAGATCAGAGACTGCTATAGTATCGATTTTATCGATTTTAAATGAAATAATGGTTCAATATGAATAAAACAATTTTTCAAAAGATTATAGATAGAGAAATTCCTTCGAATATTCTTTATGAGGACAATGACATAATTGCTATCGAAGATATTAATCCTGTTGCTGAAGTGCATGCTATCATAATACCTAAGAAATGTATTCCAACATTAAATGATCTGGACCCAATGGATGCTGATATTGTAGGTAAGATGGTCTTAGTAGCAAAGAACCTTGCAAAAGAATTTAAGATTGATAAATCTGGTTATAGGACAGTTTTCAATTGCAATGATGATGGAGGACAAACTGTTTATCATATCCATCTTCATTTAATTGGAGGAAGAAAATTAAATTGGCCGCCCGGATAGATTTATGCATATTTCAAAATTAGAATTATTTGGATTTAAATCGTTTGCTAAAAAACAAACTATACTGTTAGACAGTGGAGTAACGGGTATAGTTGGACCTAATGGTTGCGGGAAGACAAATATCGTAGATGCAATTAGGTGGGTATTAGGAGAGCAAAAAACTTCTAGATTAAGAAGCTCTAAAATGGAAGATGTTATTTTCAATGGAGCCTCAAATATAAAGCCTCTAGGGCTCTGCGAAGTGTATCTAACAGTACAAAATGATAAGGGTTTATTGCCTATTGAATATGATGAAGTAGAGATTGGTAGAAAATTATATCGAAATGGTGATAGTGAATACTTTATTAATAGAACTGCTTGCAGATTAAAAGATATATATAATCTATTTGTTGATACAGGAATGAGCTCAGATGCTTATTCTGTTATCGAGCTCAATATGATTGAACAAATATTGTCAGACAAGGACGATAGTAGACGTTCCATGTTTGAAGAGGCAGCTGGTATAAATAAATATAAATCACAGAGACGTTCTGCCTTAAAGAAATTTGAATTAAATAATAGAGACTTAGAAAGAATCGATGATATTATTATTGAAATTGAAATGCAAGTCAAGAGTCTTGAGTTGCAGCTCAAGAGATTTAAGAGGCATGAAAAATTAAGCATCCAATTGCAAGAGATAGAAATAAAACTAGCTTCAGCAAAGATTGTTGAATTAGAGAAAACAATTAAACCTCTTGAGTCTTTATTGAAGAAGAAAAACACTTTATTAAAGAAAAACACTTCTAAAAAAGAGTCTGAAAGTGTTGAGCTCACGGATGCAAGAGATTTTTATTTAGCAGAAAAAGATATTCTAGATACAATGAAAGTCAATGTTGATAATCTTACTGAAAACTTATTAAAGGAAGTTCAGACTAAAAATCACGAGTCTTCTAGAGGCATGGAGGTTCTTGAAGAGGAGTTGCAAAAGAAAATTAGTCAGTTAAATCAATTTGATAAAGATTATATCAAAATTGTTTCGGATTGCGATGATTGCGGTAAACCGGTTACTATTGTATCAGAATGTTCTCATTGTGGAAAAGTAGAGAAGGATAAAAAGTATACAGTTATTGAGACCGATCAAAAATATGAAAAATTAAAAGCAAGCATTCAGGACTATAAAGATAAAATTCAATCTTATAACAAAGAGAAAGAGTTTGATTTCAACAAAATAGATGATTCTATAAAGGAGATGCAGAAGAAAATTAATCTAAACAAGCTAGAGCTTCGTAACAAGGAGCAAGATGTGAATCAAGCATTTATGAAAATGGAATCAATTAGAATAAAAATAGATGCAGATAAATTTGATAAGGATGATATTTATTATGATATTAAAAGCGCAGAAATGAAGATATCTGAATCAAATATCAAGATATTTCAAATTAGAGAGGTCATTAAGGAAAAATTTGGAGATAAGGTTAAGTTAAAAAGTATAAAAGATTATAATATTTCTGACATGACATATAATGTAGAGAAAATTAAGAGAAGTATTGAAGCAATAGGGCCAATTAACTGGGCAGTATCTGATGAGTATGACGAACAGAGCAAACGGTTAAATATGCTCAAAGATCAAAGATCTGATTTGCTTGAATCTGAGCAAAATTTAAAAAATGCTATTCAAAAAATTGATTCAGTTGCTAAAAAACAATTTCTAGAAACCTTTGAAAAGATAAAAAATAATTTTGAAACAATGTTTAAGGTATTCTTCTCAGGAGGTAAAGGATCAATTGATCTCGAAGACATAGAAGACCCTTTAAATTCTGATGTAGTAATACTTGCTCAGCCGCCAGGGAAGAAAAATAATTCACTTAAAATGTTATCTGCAGGAGAGAAATCTTTAACTGCTATTGCGCTATTATTTTCTATTTATCAGTATAAGCCAAGCCCTTTTTGTATACTTGATGAAATTGATGCTCCGCTCGATGATATTAATATTAAAAAATTTACTGATGTAATCTCAGAATATAGCAAAGATACTCAGTTTATAATGGTAACTCATAATAAATTAACTATGGAGTCAGCCGACTGTATATATGGTGTTACTGCAGAAAAAAAAGGTATTTCAAAGGTTATTTCAATTAATTTTGCTGAAAAATAAACTATTTGTAGTATTCAATCCTTTTTTACAAATTACGCCTGTTTCATTAGTAACAAAAAAAAGAGAAATAAAAAAATATGGCTACTAAAATTAGATTAAAAAGAATTGGTAGAAGAAACAGACCCTTCTACAGATTAATAATTATTGATTCAAGAAAAAGAAGAGATGGACCAGCTATCGAGCAAGTCGGTTGGTATGACCCTCTGAAAAAAGATAAAGAGACAAACTTTAGTCTTAATGAAGATAGAATCATTGCTTGGTTGCAATTAGGCGCCCAAGTCTCAGATCCTGTTAATAAACTTATGAAGAGATCAGGTTTAGCATATAAATGGCATCTAATGGGACAAGGACTTTCATCTGAAGATATAGAGAAAGCTGTTGCTAAATGGAAAGAAGAAAGGCTTGAAGTCTTGGAAAACAGGAAAAAAGCAAAAATTAAAAGAAAAGAAAAAATTAAAGCAGAAAAAGCTGAAGCAAAAGCACCTGCTGTAGAAGAAGCTAAAGAAGAAGCTCCTGTAGAAGAAGCACCTGCTGAAGAAGAAGCTAAAGAAGAAGCTAAAGAAGAA